>Ga0007866_1000010_pt1 | contig 59073 bp, 91 predicted proteins | sample CryBogCBH18Jul07_FD_71223 | JGI IMG/M metagenome (GOLD analysis project Ga0007866, IMG submission 71223) | Freshwater microbial communities from Crystal Bog, Wisconsin, USA - CBH18Jul07 | ecosystem: Environmental > Aquatic > Freshwater > Lake | place: Crystal Bog, Wisconsin, USA | collected... | reverse complement strand
GATGCCATCTACTAACACAGTTACACCAAGCGGATTTACTTCCTCAATCGCGCCCTTTGGGTTGCAACTTCGTCAGACTATTAACGCTGGAACTACCTCAGTCACAATCCCTGCTGGTATCACATTTGTCTATGTAATCGCAGTTGGTGGTGGTGGTGGCGGTGGTAGTGCTTCTACTGCAGCAGGCGGCGGTGGCGGTGCTGGTGGTATTGCTTGGGGATGGACATTAGCAACTTCATCTTGTGTTGTTGGGGCTGCCGTTGCCGCTGGCAATAACGGCAACTACACGCGTTACGGAAACATAATTGCTGGTGGCGGTGGAAATGGTGCCTCAACTAGTAGTGGTGGCAACGGAATATTAGGTGGCGGTGGCGGCGGAGTAGGTGCTGCAACAACCGTAAGTGGTGGTACTGGTGGAACAAATTATTGGGGAATTCCTGCTGGTGCTGCAAGCAATACAACTGGAAACAATGGTAGTGGTGCTAGTGGTGGTGGTCGAATTACTGGCGATACTTATGGCAATGATGGTGGCAACGGAATTTCAGGTGGCGGTGGCGGTGGTATACAAAACACTTACAACGGCGGCAAAGGTGGTTCAGGTTTAGCAGGTGGCGGTGGTGGAAGTAGCGGAACTGGAACTGGAACTATTGGCGGTTCAGGTGGCAATGGAATAAACATTTTGACAGGCATTGCAACAACTGGTGGTGCAGGTGTTACTACATCAACAAGCGTAAAAGGTTCAGCAGGCGGTGGTGCTGGTGTTGCAGGTAATGGAAATCCTGCATCAGGTGCAACTGGTGGCGCAGGTGGACTTGGCGGCGGTGGTGGTGGTGCTGGACAAACCACTGGCGGCACAGGCGGCGCAGGAATCCTTTACCTTTACTACTAGGAGATAAAATGACAACAACTATTTATAACAACTCATCATTTAGCGATTCTCCTTATGGGCTAAAACTACAACAAACCTTTTCTAGTGCTGGTACTTTCTCAGTCACAATCCCAACAAACATCTTGCGTGTTTACGCAGTTGTAATTGGTGGTGGTGGAGCAGGAGCAACTGCTACAACTGGCGGTGCTGGTGGTGGTGGGGCAGGTGGCTATTCCGCAGGGTGGACTTACATCTCTAACACGGTAACTGTCGGAGCAGGTGGAGCAGGAACTTCAACTGCTGGTGCTGCGAATAATGGCGGTCAAAGTATTTATGGAATGGTATTCGCTGGCGGTGGTTCAGGCGCACCTACACTCGTAACGCAAGGCGGTGCTGGCGGTGGTGCAACAACCCCAAGCCAAACAACCATTGGAACGACTGCTTACACAGGCGCACCTGCTGCTGGTGGTTCAAGTAGTTATGCAGGTTCAGGTGGTTCATTTAATACTCCTGCTGGCGCAGTATCTAGCGGTGGCGGTGCGGGTGTTGCAACGGCAACTGGCACACAAACTGCCTTTGCTGGTGGTCGTGGGCTTATCTGTGGCGGCGGTGGAGCAGTAGGAACAGCAGGTGTTGGTACAGGTGGTGCTGGTGGAACTGGCGATTTTTACGCTGGCGGAAATGGCTCAACTGGAACTGGTATAACTTTTGGTGGTGGTGGAGGCGGTGCTGGTTACACAGGCGCAGGAGCCGGTGCTTCAGCAAATAACGGTGGAAATGGCGGTTCAGGCGGCGGTGGTGGAGGCGGTGCTTCTACTAACGGAACTGCTGGCAATGGTGGTAACGGCGTTGTCTATCTTTACTACTAAGGAGCAATAATGAATTACAGATACGAATACCTTTCGACCTGTTGCAATACTGGCTACATCGAAACACGCAATGAAAATGACCCACAGGTTAATACCGTATGCGTTCAATGTAAGCAGGGTGGGTATACTCTTATCAATCAAACTCTTATTTCAGGAGAATAAATGTCACAGTTAATGTATTACGACACAGTTTCAGGGCAGTGGTTGCCTGTCGTAGTTGGGGCGCAAGGATTAACACAAGAAGAGATTAATGCTCTTATAGGAGATACAAGTGGCTATTGATTTCCCCGCATATCCTTCCCTTAATCAAATATATACTTTTGGTTCCCGCACGTGGAAATGGAATGGTGTTGGTTGGGCTGCGGCTTATTTGGAATCGCAACCGCCTGTTCAGTAGTTAGGCTTACGACTTGGAAGGAGTCGCATGAATCTGGTTCAGCAAGCAGTAGAACGCGGTGGCAGATTAACGCCGTTAATCATCCCGTCAGAGATCACTGGCGGTACTGGCTTGATGAACCCGTCGATCTTCATTGATGACGATGGTGACATTTTATGCGTTTTAAGACATATCAACTACACGCTTTATCACTCTGAGGCTGCTCAACGTTTTCCTAGTCCATGGGGCGTGCTTTCTTACCTGCACCCAGAAAAAGATCAGCATTTGCGGACTACTAACTATCTTTGCCGCCTCGATTCTGATTACAAGATTACAGATTATTGCGAAGTTGAAATGATGAATCTTTATGAGCCTATTTGGGAATTTGTGGGATTGGAAGACGCTCGATTAACCAAGTGGGAAGGCGATTATTGGATTTCGGGCGTTCGCAGAGATACAACTCCCCATGGTCAAGGGCGTATGGAAGTCTGCCAAATTGAAATCGATAAGGTCAATTGGATTGCAAAAGAGGTCTACCGAGATCGCATCGAAGTAGCAGACGTTTCTTCATATTGCGAAAAGAATTGGATGCCGATTCTCGACCGCGAATATCAATTTGTTAAATGGTGCAATCCAACGGAGGTTGTCTACGCAGGGGTTAATCCTGCTGAACAGGTTTCTTTACTTGAAGGCGCTAAGGCTCCCGTAGATTTGCGCGGTGGCTCTCAGGTTATCCCCTTCGACAATGGTTATTACATAGCAATTACCCATGAAGTGAACCTGTTTAAAAACTATTTGGGACAAAAAGATGGAATATATAGGCACCGCATAGCGGTATGGGATAAAGATTTTAAACTGATTGGGTATTCTGCCGAGCCGTTTTCATTCCTTGATGGTCAGATCGAATTCTGTGCGGGGTTGGCTCAACTTCCTAACGGGGATTTTGTGGCTACATTTGGCTTTCAAGATAACGCCGCCTTTGTTTTAGAAATTACAGCCGATCTAATGAGTGAAATGGTGTGGTCATGCTTATAGACACTTTGGTAACTGATCTTTCCTACAACCCATTTGATCCCGCGCTTAATTTTGCCATTGCTCAGGAATATGAGGCTATAGGTCAGACCGCTAGCGCGGTTTCTTTCTATTTGCGTACAGCCGAATACGGGTTTGACGAGATTGGCTACAAGCGTGAACTCGTTTACGCCTCTCTTATCAAGGCTGCATTATGTTTTGAAGACCAAAAAAATCGTGAAAAGACTGTTCATAGCCTAATCCTTAAGGCAATCGATTATTACCCGACCAGACCAGAGGCGTATTTTCACCTTTCACGCATTTATGAAAAAAGGCAGGAATGGCAAGAGGCTTACACTTTTGCCTCTGTGGGGCTTTCCATGAAAGAAGGAAATCCACTTCCTTGCGATTTGAAGTTTGACCGAAACTACCTTTGGTTTGAAAAGGCAGTTGCCGCATGGTGGTTAGGGCGCAAGGATCAATCAATCCTGTTATTCGAAGACCTTTTGAAGACTGATATTGACGATGTTTACCGTGCATCAATCAAGCAAAATCTTCTGAATATCTCTCTCTCATAGCGCCACGCATGGTGGGCTAGCGAAAGTACGCGGGTTTTTGGTTATCATTACAAGTCTTAGAGTTATCCTTTTCTCAAGAAAGAGACGTACATGACAACAACGCGTATGCAGCAACGACGAGATACCGCTGCTAACTGGGTTACAAATAACCCAACTCTCGCCGCTGGAGAATATGGCTTAGAAACCAACACTCTTAAATTTAAAATTGGTGATGGTGCAACCACATGGAATGCGCTCCTGTATCAAAATCCTGGGGTCTATCGATCAACCCCCACCTTTACTACTAACGCTTACACGCTCGTAGCCTCTGATGCTGGAAACATTCTTTTAGCCTCGAACTTGACCACCGCTGGAACAATTAACGTTCCGACTAACGCGACCGTTCCATTTCCTATTGGAACTCAAATTACAATTATTCAAACTGGTAGCGGTCAGTTGACCTTACAGGCTACAACTCCTGGAACCACAACCATTAACTCAACGGGTGCGACTACTACGGCGCCAAAATTTAGATTGCAAAACTCTTCAATGACCATCATAAAAACTGCTACAGATGCTTGGTATGCAATGGGAGACGTATCGTAAATGATTATTCCTGGAGTCGTATCGTCCAATATCAAGAAATTGATAACGGCTATTTCTGATTTGTTTAACCGCACGACTAGCGGCTCTCTTGGCAATGCTGATACTGGGCAAACTTGGGGCGCCACTTCTGGCGTATGGTATGCAAACGGCTCCACTGCTCAAAGTGATACCGCTGCCACTTCCTACCCATTAGCCTCGATCGTGTTAACAGCAAATACAACCGTTTCCGCTGGCGTTACCGAAGGTACGGGTGTCGCTTATTGGGTTACTGACGCAAATAATTGGTATGCGACTGTTGCTTACCACACGCAAACTTCATATTCATGCGGTTGCGGAACGTGCTGTAATACTTGCACGCATACGGGTGGGTCATGCGGTCAAACTACAACCTGCAATACTTGCGCTCACTCTGGCGGGTCATGCGGATACACGCCCACCTGCCCAAGCGGTGGATGGTCGTATTGTTCTTCTGGTACAAACGGTTCTGGATGTTACCTAAACGGAAGCGGATGTGTGGGCGCATTCCAAAGCGCTACCTGGACTCCCATTACTTGCACAAACTCAGACTGTACGGCTTGCGGTAGCACCGTCACTGATAACACTTGCACAAACTCAGACTGTACGGCTTGCGGATCATATTCATGCGGCTGCTCGACTTGTTATACAAATTACTATTGGATGAGAATGCTCAAGGCTGTTGCTGGAACCGTTAGCACGGTAATCAGCGATTATTCAGTAGCATCACTTCCAGTAGGCATCAAAGTAATAACCAGCGGTGGCACCATTACTGAATACGCGTATTCCGATGCCGCGCTAGGAACTCTTATTGGATCAACCTCAACCACACCTACCTCCCCTATCATTGGTACTAGCGTGGGTATCATTAAGACACCTGCCGCTGTTTCTCAAGGATCAACGGTCGACAATTTCCACGGTGCATAAGGAGAATAAATGAAAGACCCATTTGAAAGAAAAGCACGACCATGGGATTTGTTCAATAAAAATATTGGACGAGTAGAAACAGAGATTGCAAGCGAACGTTACGAAATATGCAAGGCTTGCCCGCTCCTTCTACCCACTGGCAATTGCAGTAAATGCGGTTGCTTTATGTCTCAAAAAGTAAAACTGCCGAATGCAGAATGTCCCGAACATAAATGGGGTCAAGTCCAAGTCCAATTCAGAGAAGAGGAAACAAATGACACAACCACAACTCCCAGCGAATAAAATTGCTTTTATCCTTGACGGCAAGGTGCTAGATGTATTGCACGTGGATGGTCGTTTAGCCGCAATTTTGTTAAGCGAGCCTCAAATTGCCGATGCCACAACTCTTTATCAAGGCAGAGAAGACGGTTTTAATATTCTTAATTGGGATTACAACGGCACCGATTTTACGCCGTCCGAGATCATAACGGTCATGCAATAAGTTTTTACCGACACGCGTTAAAAAATGATAAATCTCAAAAAATCCGTCAATATTAGGTCAAAGGGGGGGATATGACATCTAAAGGTACAAGGCTGGTAAAGCCTCGTCTTGCCCATATTGCAGGTGTAGATCATCCCGCCCACCAAATCGAAGGTTTCATAGTCGCCAAGTCGCTTGGTTCCAATGATTCTTCAAATCTATTAGAAGGGCTAAAAATGACTTTTGATGTAAAAGAAATCTCAAAGTCCCTTGAAGCACCTCTTACAAAAGACAATGCAGCCGATGTAATCGCAACGATGCAAAAGGGCTTGTCTTTCCTTATCAGCAAGGCTGTTGAGGAAGAGGAAGTCAAGAAGGCTGATGGCGTCAAGGAAGCAACTGACACCAATGAAGAGCACGACGCAACCGATGTCGAAAAGACCAAGGCTGACGGCGAAGACGTTATGACCATGGAAGCAAAAGCCAAAGCGTACGACGAGATGACAGCCAAGAAGAAGACCAAGGCTGAGTCTAAGGATGACGCCGAAGTTGAGCCAGACGCAGATGACGTTCCTGTTTCAAAGTCTCTTTCTTCAAGTGCATATTATGTTGCAATGAAGAAGCAACTTGACGGCTACAAGGCTAAGGAACTCCACACAAGCGTTGAGACAGAAGTTAAGAAGGCTGCTGGTTCACTCCAGACAAACCTCGATGGCTTTATCAAGGCAATTATTTCCGCTGGCGGAGTAGACACCGATACAGGTCGTGAAGTAATCAAGTCTCTCAAGGCTACAGCGGAGCAATTGGCTGTAGGCGGCTCATTCTCAAAGGAGATCGGCGCTAACGGCGCTCCAATTTCTAGCGATCTCAAAACTGCTAATTCTCAACTAAAGGCAATTGCTAAGGCAATCTCTACAGAAGAGGGCATCCCAATGACTCAAGCATTCGTTGAGGCTGCAAAGCGCAATCCAGAACTCAACAACACACTCACAGGAGGTGCTAACTAATGGCTGCATCACAAGCAGATTGGGCGACTACCAAAGTCAACGCTATCTATGATGGCTCGACTCAGGCAGTACAGTTCACAATCGTAAAGCGCGTAGTTTCAACCGTAGACCCATCAGACGGAAAGATTCACGTCACCCCAATTACAGCCGCAACTGATAAGCCTTATGGCGTTATTCAGGAAAATGCGAAGACAGGCACAGCCTGTTCTGTAATCGTAGTTGGCGGAACAAAGATCGCCGTTAACCCATCGGCTGCTGTTTCTGCTGGCGCTGACATCATGACAGACGCTAACGGTTTTGCCGTTAACTATGTCACAGGTGCTACAACTTGGAATTTCGGCGTCTTTGACACTGAAGGACAAGCAAGCGCAATCGTATCCGCTGTAGTAAACGGCGCTACACCAACCAAGGGGGTCTAACCTAAATGACAACAATTAACCTCTCGTCCGTCCACGTTGACGCGGTACTGACGAACATCTCTACTGCTTATATGCAGGAAAAGACAAACTTTATTGCTGACAAGGTATTCTTGCCTCTCGGCGTAAAGAAGCGTTCGGATATTTTCTACAAGTATTCAAAGGACGATTTCAACACCGACCAAATGACAACACGTACCGATGGTGCTGAGTCTGCTGGTTCCTCATACGGTCTCAACACCGACACATACACCGCTAACGTGTATGCGTTACACCAAGACCTCGGAGATCAGTTGCTTGCGAACGCTGATGACCCACTAGACCCTAAGCGCGATGCTACATTGTGGCTCACACAGAAGGCTCTCATCCGTAAGGATGTACAACTTGCGAACGATGCTTTCGCTACTGGTATCTGGGCAACCGATATCACAGGCGTTGCAACATCACCATCAGCAAGTCAGGTCATTCAGTGGTCTAACTTCACATCTTCAAACCCAATTGGAGATATCGAAGACGCACGCGATAAGGTTCTGCAAACCACAGGTCAAGAAGGAAACGTATTCGTCATGGGATACAAGGTCTTCAAGATTTTGAAGCAGCACCCAGACATCATCGACCGTATCAAGTACACAACTTCAGACGTTCCTACAGAGGCACTTCTTGCAAAGTTGTTCGGTTTCGATGAAGTTATCGTTGCAAAGGCTGTTTACAACAAGGCTGGCGAAGGTCAGACTGGCGTATTCAACTACATCACAGGTAACACAGCATTCGTCTTGCACCGTCCAGCAAGTGCTGGCGTACTCATTCCAACAGCGGGATATCAATTCCACTGGGAGGGTGTATCTAACGGTATTGGCGATCAGATCGGTATTAAGACTTGGTACAACCAAGATCGTGCTGCAACCCGTGTAGAGGCTCAAATCGCCTTTACAAACAAGATCGTAGGAACCGACCTCGGTTACTTCTTCAACGCAATCGTCGCTTAACCGCATAGTTGCGAAAGGTCGCACTCACTCGCTGAAATAGTGGGTGGGTGCGATTTTATTTAACCCACAATAAAGTTTCCGAGAAAGGAAAACGAAATGTCAGCAAACCCAAGCAAGGCAGTTAACGTTCTCACAAAGGGCGTGGCAGCCGTTGGCGCTCTCGTCATCGAAGAGGGTGCGTCTTCTGTAACCATTTACGGCGTTGTACAGCAATCACTGAGCCTCACCGTTCCAATCATCACAGCATCAACTGAAGCAGCAGTCACCGTTTCAGCCGCTACATGGGCTATTTCAACCCTCCACGCTGGAGACGTTGTAATCGCTACTCCTACATCCTCATCTGCCCTCACACCGCTCGTTCTCACCCGCGCAGTGGCTCAGGCTGATGGCTCAATGAAGGTATTCTTTGCGAATATGTCCGACTCTTCTTCCACTTCTACAAGCGTTGCGGTACAGTTCACGCACATCGTACTCAACTCTTAATAGAAGGAGGCGACCATGGTTGCCATTAGACCTACAGCAGTACAAGGAACAGCGGGTCAAAAATTCGTTGTCATGAAAAGATTTTCAGGCGATGGTTTTGACTTTGTTATTGGTGACGTAATTGTTGCCCGTGACGAATGGGTTCACAAAATTCCCATGCTGGTAGATCAACGTTTTATTAGCCCGTTCCTCACAGCCGAGGATGAGCAAAAGACACCGATCAACCTTGAATTGCCAAAGGTAAAAGAAGTTAAAGAAAGCAAAGGCAAGACGACCGCAAGCGCAGAAATTTCCGATAGTGAAGTCAACGCGTTAGCAGCATCTCTTTCTTGACACCTGCAAAAAGAAAGCCCCTGTCATATACGCAGGGGCTTTTTTTATTTGGATATTCCGTAACACTGCAAAGAAGAATGAAAGCAAAAATGGGTACCGACCCAGTTTATGTGGTCAATGATCGCTACCGCCCCCGACGCAATTAAGAGAGCGGTTGCGATTCCTAGCACCCCAAAAACTATCTTACCCCGTGACGTTAGTTTCATCTAGTCACCCGCCTCGTCGAAAGCAAGGTCAAGCCCAGTGACGATGCCTTGGTAATATTCGCCACTATTTTTATCACCGATCTCAAAGGCTTGAGTTGCTTTTTTCAAATACTTCTTTCGATATTCAGCATATTCTTCGCGGGTCATTTGTGACCCTCCTTCCGCTTATGGTTTCCTAATGTTTCAAAAGCCATCTGCCCGTTTCGTACTTCAACTTCTACGCCACACGTAGGGCAAGTGATTGCTCTCTTAATCATGGTTAAGCCACCTTTCCGAATTCTTCATTAGACCTAAAGCACGATGCTTGGTAAGCGATCTCGCCGATCTGGTCGCAGTAGATACCTTCAACAGTTCCTTTATCCTTGACAACGCCCTTGCGAACAAATTGACGGCTGACCGTGTACGTATCGTCCCAACCTAATTTGATGGAGACGCGGTATCCGTTGCTTACTGGAAGTTCAACCTCAACAGTTTCGCCTTCATCGTTGACGATCACACCGACGCGACCGCCAGAAATAGCAAATACATTCATGTGTCCGATTTGGCTAATTAACTCGCCTTCATTAAATGGACGACCTGTAGATTCTGACATTTTCATCTCCTATTCTCTAAGAGTCCACGGCTGAACTCACGGTCTTATTCTATACACGCTCTAACGATGCTGTCAACACTTGACCAGAACTTTCTTCCAAGAATCGGCTGTAGCAAGAAGATTTCAAACGGCTTACAACCTGTTCGAAACCTTCCAAATAATTAACGCCATAACCACTGATGCGTTGGTACTTGCCGCCAACCTTGCCATTCTTCAAAATCGAAACTACACGCACGGACACTTCTGGTTCGCCAATTGGCTCCGAGATAGGCTTTCCAGTTTCGAAACTGACGACCAATTTAGCGGTAGCCGAAAAGATGAAATATTCGGTTCCGTGGTACGTGACCTTTTCCGTCCCAAATTCGCCCCAATATTCAGACACAGCCTCGATAGTGGTGATGTTTGACTGCTTGCTATACCCGCTGATACCCATTCCCATTTTCATCTCCTAATCTCTGCAACCCCACGGCTGGGATCACGGTCTTATTATATACACGCTTTGTCTATTAAAGCAAATCTTTACTCGTAGACGTTCCATCCTTCTATCTGATCGATGATCCAAGCCCTATGGCGTGGGTTAAGTTCTAAATTTTCTAACATCCATTTATAGTGAGCGATCTTGTCCATTTTGATCTCCTAGTCCGCAAACCCTTCGGTCGGGCTTACATACCAAGTGTACACGCTTTATGGATATGGTCAAGTCAAGTAGGGGGTCTAAACCGCGCTCAAAATTGGCTCCTAAATGGTTTTGACCTACGGTTAAAAGCGTGTATGCTGGAACCGTAAGCCCAGCCGTGGGCTTCAAGTTAGGAGATAAAGTGTCTTCAATTATCAAAGCCAAGAATGATGTAACTGGCGTTGAATACCGCGCATTTGATTACGAGGGTATCGATCTTTTCAGCGAGAAGTACCATGCAAAGGGCGCTTCTTTCCTTTCCTGCATCATCTGTGGAAGGGATACTTCCAAGAAGGGCAAGTCCCAAGGGGTCATCATTGGAGAAGGCGGCGGCGTGATCGTCCATCCAGAGGATGACGGGCTGGCTCAAGATGGTGGATACATGGGCTGGTTCCCTATTGGCTCCGAGTGCATCAAAGTGATCCCAGTTGAATTCCGTCTTGAAAATGTCTACGAAAACAAAGTCCAAGGAATTTGAATTATCCAATAAAGCGTGTACACTGATGTTGTAAGCCCACCGAGGGCGAGCATGAAATAGGAGATGAAAATGGGTTGGAATGGCGAGTCAATCGGGAAAAACATCCCGACCAAAAAATATGTCGAATACAAAGTAGGAAAATCTTTTAAAGAAGTTGAGATCGTCAAGATTTTTGAAGGCGTGAACAATTTCGGGCAAAAGGCTTTCTACGTCGCTGTCAAGAAAATTGAGTCTGGTGAAGTTTCTGCTATGGTCGTCTTGACCCAAAGGAAGAACGGCACCATCTACATCAAATTCATTTCTGAGGCTGTCGTGCCTTGTTACTACGAGGCTCCAGAATCTTTCATCAAGGTCTTGTCCCCAACCGAGAACGTGTTCAGCCAACAATGGCGTGAACAGTGCGTAAGCGAAAAGGTGGCTTAATTATGGAAATTCAATTTAATGTTACAAAAGAAATTTGCGCTTGCTGTGGCAAGCCAACCGTAGGGGTGACGGTGGACAAAGTTAACCTTTGTTATTACTGCAATACCTCACGGGCGATCTGTGAGGCTAATGCAAAGTTGGTTTTGACATGAGCATCTTTATTTATATGAAACGCGGGGGAATCAGAATATCAAGAGTCAAAATTTCTAAGAAAGGCGCGAAATGATTAACTATTTATTTGGGATAGGCATTTTCTTGGCAATCCTTCTTCTGCCTCTCTTCCTCTTGGATTTGTATTTGGAATGGCAAGACAAGAAGGGCAACGAATGACAACGTGTATATGGTGCGGTGCAACTCCACGCTCAAAAAATAATATTCGCATTCTTCGAGACAGCATTTTTTCTGTAGCAGAGTGCGATCGATGTATTAAGATTTATGACAATCTAGCCCAATCCGTTCTAGGCTATTAGGAGATAACCATGGCTAACCCAACTGAACAAGAAATCAATCAAGCCCATGCCGCGGTCGATTGGAGCACCGCCGCGTGTAGCGCCAAGGCTCAAGGAAATCCAAGGATCGCCATTCTTTTTGACGACCCAGATTCAAGCCCAAAAAGCGCGGCAATTGCTAAAAAAATATGTATGAGTTGTCCAATGCTTGAAACCTGCTTGGTATATGCCATCAAGTATGAGACTCCAACGGGCAGCAATGCTTCGAACGCGAATTCAGATACTCTCATGGGCGGTTATTCCCGCCGTGAGCGCCAAAAATTAAAAGAATCGACATGGTGGAAAGAGAATTATGAGGTCAAACAATGACATACAGAGACGCACCGCTTAAAAATTCTGCTCGAAACAAAAAAGTTGAGTCATCAAGCAACGAGCCAGACTTATTCTCGATCCCTGTGACTCCTTATCGTGACGCCGTAATAGCCACTACGGGGCATTCTGGGACTTCCACAAGTCAAGCCCGCGCCATAGAGGAACGTGCAAATGGAGAAACCACGGAGCGCCAGATAGCCGTTATATCTTGGCTGGCGTCTTCTGGCTTTCAAGGCATGACTTGGAAAGAGTTGGATTCGATCAGCGGGACTAACCACCATGGCAAGACCAGCGGGGCGCTGTCCGTACTTCACCAAGGAGGTCTGATTGTCAGGCTGGCAGAGGTTAGAAACCGTTGCTTAGTCTACGTTTTGCCAGAATATGTGAATGATCGAGATATCAGTCCAATTTCCAACATTGAGTGCGTATGCGGAAAATCCCTTAAACAGTCTTACAATTTTTGCCCCAATTGTGGAACCGCTCAAGACAAGTAAGGGTTTACGCGACAAGTAACAAAGTTTTTGCCATACTTATCGAATGGGCAAAGGGCATCCACTTAAGTTCGCACAAAAAGTGATATTCCTTGGGCTAGATGGAAAGTACCACGTCGCTAAAGTTGTCACTGTAACGGATTCCGACAATTGCTTTGCAAAAGTTCACCCCGCGGATAGTTCTCGACATCTTAAGCGTGACACCACCCAATCATGGCGTGGTGGGCATTATTTCATTGAGATGGGGGCATAATGGCAACTCCTACTTACACCTACGGTTTTGACCCAACCCATAATGAAATTGACCAAGTTCGTCTCTGGATTCAAGATACAATTTTATTTTTTAATGCCGAGCGCAATGCCATGACCATGCAATTTGCCGATCAAGAAATCCAAAGTTACATCGACGAATGCTCAAGTCTTTATGAGGCTGCCGCATCATGCTGTGAGTCCCTTGCCGCAATTTACGCTGGCAAGCACCAATACACCAAAAAAATTGGCGATATTCACGTTTCTGAAAATTATCAAAAACAGCACCTTAATTATCTTGAGATCGCAAACAATATTCGTAAGCGCCATGCCTCATATCAATCTTTTGCGCCTGCTTACGCTCCTGCCTCGATACAAAATACAGAGCAAAATGAAGGCATTCCAGAGACTACCGATTTCTACACGGGTCAATTTGATAACTTGAACCCTGTCGGTGGCGCCGACCCAGACGTTCAATCTCTGACAGGTTTCTAATGACGCTCCCACTGTATTCGCAATGGCGAGGTGGATTCGATACCAGCGTATTGGAATTGTGCACCGATACGATCACTATTGCCGAGCCGTCCGAAAGAAAACAAGCGGACGATGGTGGATATTTCTATCAATTGCCTCTTTCTTATGAGCAATTAGGTTCGACCAGCGTGGTCAATCCTTACGCCGAGACTCCTTCGCAAGACCCATTTTTCTATCAATTGGACAACGATCCAACGCAACCAGCATATTTTCGTTGCCAATTTGTTATCAGCCAAAAAGAAACCATGGCTCCAGAAGGAAGCAGCCTCATAATTTCTGGAAGATATGTTTTGCCTGCCGCGCCTTGGATCGATTACAAATCATTCATGAACCAATACAACTGGTTTTACCGTCGGGACAATACCGATCTTAAAAATCCAAAAGGTTTCGAAAAGATTAAGGTCGTATCGATTAGCCCTAAGCACGATCTCAACCGCAATATTTCTCATTACGAGATTCAGGTGGCTCGCTAATGGGAGAAGTAATTTCTATCGATTTGTCGCAACTTCATGGGTTTACTGACAAACTCGTAAAATTTGGCTCCAAGGTTGGGCTTGAACTAGAGAACGCGCTTAACGATGAGGCTCAAGTTATCGCAACCGTAGCCAAGGAATTGGTTCCAGTTGATTTGGGCAACTTGCGTGCGTCTATCAAAGTTGATCCGCCAACCATGGCTTTTCATGAAAATGGGGTTATTTACGTTTCTGTCGTAGCGGGAGATACTGCTGTTCAATATGCTCAAATTCAAGAAGACAACGAATCGTTTCAGCACAAAGTCGGACAAGCGCATTATATGAAAGAGGCTGGCAGTAGAGTCATAGTCGGGATCGAAGAGCGGATTATTGGTCGACTGGAGCAAATACGATGATTCTCAAATTTCTAAAAACTTATCTTGAGGAAAATGACACTTTTCTTAATTGCCCATACACCCCTTTAAAAACTAGCCGCACGCCTACAAAAATCTATTTAGAAAAAATTCCTACAAATGCGGCTAACAATGTCATCTCGCTTCATGAGGTTCAATCAACTTCCCAGCGTCCTACTTTTTGGGACGCTAAAAATCCATCGGGAATTCGATCTTCAAACATCATCATGTATATACGCTCAAAAATGAGCAGCGATACCACCACGACCCCTTTATCCGATGGCGATTATGACAACATCCTGCAAACTGCCGAGGCTTTACGTGATTTGATAGACCGCATTTCCATGGTCGATTACAGCGACCAAAATGGAAAATATGTCATCAATCAGGTACGCCCAATTATGAACGTCAATTTTGACCATGAAGACGCGCAAGGAAGAAACCTTTATATGGTTCGTTTTGAGGCAACTTGGAATTGGAATTCTGCCGTATAGCGACACCCTGTTCCTCATGAGATAAATAAGAGGATTTTTGGCATACTTCTCATTATGGCAAAAAATTCTTCAGGCAATGCTACATCCGATCCAGTAGCGGAGACGGCTACCGTCCCCATGTATATTTATGAAACCCCGCTAGTCATCGATGCGCCATCGCTATCTGACGTAGAAAAAACAATCACCGCGCCTGCCGATACACCATCCGAAGAGGCGACCTCAGGGGTTTCCGATGAAGTAACAGCAACCTTAGTTGAAGGAGCAAATGAATGACAACTCCAGTAACAGTAGCGGGTCGCTTAACCACCGTATTGCTCAACCAGTTCGATTTCACATCTCAGTTAGACTCCCTTAACCGCGATTCCATCGTCGACCAAGCAGATGTAACCACTTTTGGCAATACTTCGCACGTCCGTGCGCCTCACAACCTTGATGCAAAAATTGATTTTTCTGGCTTTTTTGATGGATCGACTACATCTTCTTTTAACCGCGTAGTGCAAAGCCTACTTGGAACTTATGGCGTAGTTACTTGCTCGCGCGAGGGCAACGTTGCTGGCGCTCACGCTGATCTTATTTGCGGAATTATTGAAAATAACGCAGTCGATGCCAAGTCAGTAGGTATCGAAACCACTAAATTGACAATTCAAGCATCTAACCCAAATGGTCTTGCCTATGACGTGCCGTCTATGGGATATGGAAAATTACTGCTTCCTAGCACTACGGTTGGCGTAACTACTCTTGTAACTGGTACGGCAGTTGCGTTTATTCCCGTAAATGCTACTTTAGGAAATAGCCAAGTAATTGTCCATGCTCACTTGCTGGCTGCATTTGGAGCAACAACCGTTTCCATTCAGTACAGCCCAGATGGAACTACTTGGACAACCCTTGGAACCGTAATTTCCAGTTCCGTTCCAACTGCTACACGCACTGCATTTTCTGTTCCAAATACAGGAGGCAATCCGTTATTCCGCGTTCAATATCAAGGCGCATCTGCCCCGTACACACTTGCCGTTGCACTCGCTCTCGGTGCTTCTTACTAATTAACAAACTACCCGAAAGGAAATGAAATGACAACACCAGTAACTACCGCAGGGCGCTTATCGGTCGTCCGATACTCCACTACAGGGGCGGCGTTCTCGGCAGCCGTAGATATCTCGTCATCTATCGACAGCGAGACATTCGATCACGTCGTCGACCAGATGGACGTAACCACTTTTGGTAACACTTCACACGTTCGTGCGACTACCATCATGGATACAAAGTTCGATTTGAGCGGTTTCTACAACCCAACTCTTGAAGCAGCAATGATTACTGCTCAACAGGCACACGTTCCAGCCGTATACGGCACCATCACTCCAGTGACCTTCTACTACGCACCTCAAGGCGCAAGCACAGGATTGCCACTATATGCAATGACTGCATGGGTTACATCTGTTACCGCAGACGCTAAGGCTACAGATATCACAGCCATGAAGATCGGTCTTATCGTTACAGGAGACCTCGTAGTATCGACCCAGTGATGAGTCATTTAACAGATAGCGATATTGATTCTTTTCTATATTCAAGGCTGGACGGAGAAGAAACAGGTATTACCTCTTTGACTAGGTGTTTTGCGCCAGTCCATGAGGAACTTGTTATTTCCGTCCACCCTTTCTTCGGAAAAGAAGTCAAAAATTGCACTCTGACAATTGGCTTTGCCCGCGGCGAAGAAACCTATGAATTATCGGCTTTTGTCGTATTACAAGAGGTGGAATACGCCGTTGGTCATCCGAAGGTACTAAGATTCAGTTCACTTGGGGGCTACACAATTGCTCTCGCTGACTCAAAGGAAGAATAATGTCTGAATTAGATAGCGTAGTAATGGCGGATTCAAACCCGATTGTCGATGCTCAGGCAGCGGCTAACTCTTTGCGTGCAAAAATTCTTGGTATCCAAGATTCCAAGACTGAACTTGTAGTTATCCCAGAATGGGACAATGTAGAGATTGAATTTCATTCTCTGACAGGATCAGAAAAGTCAGAATGGCTTGCACGTATTGATTTCGCGGCTAATGCCGATACTCCATCAGAAAAGGCAAAGCGTTTACAACTTTTTGTCGAACTTGCCGTTTACACCGCTTATGTTCCAAATTCTAATGTGAAATTGTTTGAACCAAACGATTCTGCATGGTTGCTTAACAAGAGCGCAAAGGCTTTGTCCCGCCTTGAAGACACCGTGGGAGTTTTGAATGGTTTCGTCAAGGATTCATCAGAAAAATCACAGGAGAACGCAAAAAACTCTTAAAGGGTACTTCTATAGGGACGTGGTTACGCGCCCATATGGAAATTGCCCGCGAAATACATTGGAGTCTTGGAGAAGTCATATACGGTAAAAAAGCCGTTTATGAAACTGGCAAAGGGATTTCAGACTTTGAACGCGACCTTTGGTTTGCTTTGTGGGTAGCAGAGCGTGAAGAAAGGGAAGCGGCAGAGGCAGAACAAAGAAGGAAACAGGCTAAGGCGGAAAGAGAAGCCGCTAGACGACAGAAGTAGAAAGGAGCAAAGTGGAAAATTACAATGTAGTTACCAATTTGCTCCTTGATACTAACGGATTTACTGGCGGAGTCGCCAAGGCTCAAGTAGCAAGCGAAAATCTTGCAAAATCTATTACCGCGTCTATGGCGCAAGCCGATGCAGCGTTCACATCTTCAAGCGCGGCTGCACAAATCTTCGCACGATCACAAGCGGAGGTTGGGGCTGCTGCTCAAGCATCTTCCGCCGAACAGGTCGCAGCCAATGAAAAAGTAGCGGCGTCGAATGCCTCTTTAGGCGAATCGATGAAAGGCATGGGGGTTACGAGCCTTATGGCTGCCGTTGGCATGACCATTGCTTTAGATAAAATGGTAAAAGGCGCCATGGAAACTGATGCTCAATTGGCATCTATGAAAACCGCTTTAACCAATTTAGGCTTAGGCGCGGCTGACGAACAATTTGTAAAACTTGCAGAAAACAATACAGTCCTCGGATTTAATGTAACTAAAACTGCTCAAAGCCTGCAAACCCTTGCAACGCTGACCCATAGTTCAAGCGAAGCAATACGACTTAATTCTCTTGCCATGGATATCGCTCGCGCCAAACATATCGATCTCGCAAGCGCCACATCCATGGTTCAAATGGAAATGCGCGGAGCAGCAAGAGGGTTTACTCAATTTGGCGTGACACTCGATACAACTCTTCCGAAGGCTCAGGCTATTAACAAAGCCATGAATGACGTTCAAAAGGCTGTATCTGGTCAAGCCCAAGATTATATGAAGACCGCTGCTGGAAAACTTGATGCTTTGAAGTCATCTTTTGGTCAAGTAGCAGACGTTATTGGTCGAGATGTATTGCCCGTTGTCACGGCGTTACTGGGTCTTATTCAAAGATTTTTGCCAGATATTGCAATTATCATGGGTATTGCCACAGCCGTTTATGCAGTAGTAAAGGCTATGAAGGCTTACGAAGCCTTGCAAGTTCTTATAGAAGAGACAAACCCATTTACTTATATTGCTTTAGCAATTGGAGCCGTAATCGCGGCTATTTTAATTTTGTGGAATCATTTTAAAATAGTTCGTGACATTATTGTAGATATCGCAGATGTAGCACTTCACGCTTTTGGCGACATTATCAAAATATTGGGTTGGGTAGCACAAAAGGCTGTGGAAATATTTACGGCTCCTTTGCGAGCGATGTTAACTATTGCATCCAAAATTCCATTTTTAAAAGATTTGGCTAAACCAGCATTGGCTGCCATCAATGAAGGAATTGATAAGATTGGAACTACAGCCGATGCCGTAGGAAACAAAATCAATTCTTTTCAAAAAACTATTGATAAAATGAGAAACGTTGTTATTAAAAATCCTTTTGCTACGCACACAGCCAGCGTCAATGATAAATCGACCATTAAGGTCGATCCATTAACAGCAACTAAAACGGCAGCAGCGGCGGCTTTGAAGGCTTATACGGCGGCTGCCAAGTCTCTTGATTCTCAAATCACGTCTGCATTAAAGCAGATTACTGATACCCGTCAAAAAGGATCAGACGCTATTTCAGCAATTGTTTCCACCGCTTTTGGTCAACCTTCAGACTTGCAAAAGGCTTTTGACAGCACCAAGGCTACAGCCGACACCGTATTAGCGGAATATGACAAACTTCGTACTGCTATCAATGACCGCATGGTTGGTTACGCCGAGTCTGATAAGGCTCACGTACTTGATGTTATCGATACGCAAACCAACTTGATGCTCAATCTTGTCACGCAACGAGATAACCTAGCCACGCAAATTGCCGACGCCACCAAATTGCAATCTGGCGAAATCGATACCATGGCTAAGTCTTTAATCGACTATGGAATTGCCGCTGGGATTCTTCAAACAAAGACTTCTGACACCATTATCCGCATTATTCAAACTGCTTCTGGAGCGATCGTAACTCAAGGCAATGACACTCTTAATGCGGTTGATAGCATTACCACTGGGCTGCAAGATCGCCTTGCCACGATGCAAGCATTTATGGCGAACATCAATTCTCTAAAAGCACGCGGTCTCAATGCTGATTACATCAAGCAACTTATATCCGCTGGTATTGCATCTTCTGGCGATACCGTTTCTGCACTTACGACAGCCAGTAATGCACAAATTTCTGCCATTAACAGCACGTATAGCCAAATCACTAGCATCTCTAATGATTTTGCAAACACGACTGGAGCAAACCTTTACGATTCTGGAATTACAAATCTTCAACAATATATTGATGGTTTAAAGAGCCAGCAAACAGCCGTTCAAAACCAAATGAACCAAATCACGGCTAACATGACTACACAACTTAACGCCATGGTTCCTATGTCGGCAAACGTGGGAACTGATACAGCGACCGCCCTTCTTACAAACCTTGCCACTTATATTAACGATCCTAAAAATCAAACGGCTGTACTTGCCAACGCCACCGCGCTTGCAGATAAAATCAAATCAATTTTAGCCGACGCTATGTCGACTGGAAGCCCTACCCCTCAATCAAATAATAATTCTGGTTCCGCAGATTTAGTAACTGCAACTGGCGCAGTAATTAAGCAGGCAACCGCTGGGCTTAACGCATTGGGCGGTCAAAAAGATTTATCTAACTATGGCGGAACCCCAAATGTAACAATTACCATTGGTCAAGGAGCCATTACTCTTGACGCCAATGGAAATCCTATTGTCGATCCTTCAAAGGTCGCAGGAACTATCGATTACACCAGAGTTAGCGGTCTTAGAATGGTCGGGCTTTAGGAGATAAATTATGGCAACCACAGCGATCACTCCCGTAACAACAGCAGTATTTGGCAACCCATTATGGAGAAACGCGACCACTACCCCGCTTGCAAACACCGCGCTTCCCGCTGCCATTGCCTCGGCTACTCCAATTTACAAAATTTCCACTACGCAATCCGCGGAACTTCTTCTCGCTTTGCAGTCCATTTCCCTTACGGCGATCATCACGTCTTTGCAGGTTGTGATAACACAAGGAACCCAAGTTACGGCACCTAATTTGCCAACAATCGTTTCCTTGGGTGTGCTGACAAACGGTACTTATCAATACACCAATTCCCGACCCCTAACCCTTGGCGTAGTTAACACTTTAACTTTTAACTCAAAGCCAGATGGAACTCCATGGACAACGGCTGATATCCCTAACACTGTTATTAAAATAATTGACCAATCCACTGGCGGTTTAGGAAACTTGTCTTCTTTGGCTGTTAACGCAATCTCCACGACCATCCCAGTTGCAACAATTAACTCAATTACTACAATTACTTCTTCAACCCCGCAAATTACTTGGTCGTATTCAGACGGAGATTTAGCACTTCAAAATGGATACCAAGTACAAACAATTGACATTTCTTCTAACAATATTGTTTTTGATAGTGGTTTCATTCTTGGTCTTGATACCGCTTATACGATTCCAGCCAACGTTACGCTTCTAAACCATTTGATCCCAGCCGTTGTAACTTTTAGCGTAATTTCTGGAACAAGCAGTTATGCGTGGACTTCGGTAATTGCTTCCGCCGATGGGTCGCACGTTTATGCCGTTGCTAGCAGCGGTGGAATTTTTACTTCTACAAATTATGGAGCAACATTTGCGCTAATTGCAGGCACAAGCGGATACACGTGGACTTCCATCGCGTGCTCGTCTGACGGTACAAAGGTTTACGCCGTTGCAGCAAATTTAACAAATGCAATTTTTGTGTCTACAAATTCAGGCGCTTCGTTTGTATCGGTAGCCAACTCTGCTGGAACAGGTTTTACGTATGTCGCCTGCTCTACGGATGGAACCAAGGTATTCATCACAAACCAAGCAGTATGGGTGTCATTAGATTCTGGAGCGACATTTACGGCGGCTACTGGCACTTCTGGGCTTAACTTTTCTACGGTTCATTGTTCGTCTACTGGAGCAATTGTTTACGCTGGAACCACGACTGGCGGATTTTATACTTCCACAAACACTGGAACATCTTTTACTTCCTCAACCGTTAACGGCACTGGATTAAGCACCATCAATGATATTTTTTGTTCGGCAGATGGTACAAAAATTTATATTGCCGCACGCGAGGCAACTACCAATATTTATGCGATTTGGCTTTCAGACAATTCTGGCGCTTCATTTTCTGAAGAAAGCAGCACAGTAGGCATTCCTTTTCAAGACATTCAAGGATCAAGCGATGGCTTAACCATTTTTGCTGGAGCATATGATTCGACTTTAACTAGCGTCAGCGGAGTTTATAGCGGAACCTATGGAACAATAACAGCGTTTCTTGATGGCGGAACTTCTACTGCTGTTGCAACAGTTTTTTACGATGGCGGAGTCGCAACGACTACTTCTTGGACTAGCACTATTGATGCTGGCACTTCTGCGGCTAATGAAGTTGTATTTAGCCTAGACGCTGGAACGGGCGGCTCTTATTGGGACGCCATAACTTCGTCTTCCGATGCTCTTCGAGTTTATGCGGGAGTAGATGGCGGCTCTTTGTGGAAATACACAAACAGTTCGCAATACAAGTATCAAGTTCGAGTATGCAAGACCGTAAATGGATATAACAATTTTACGTCTTATTCTTCGTTCTCTCCTTCATCTACTTCGTATAGCGATACAGTTCCAACGGTTGCCATTACCACGTCTGGTAACGACCCTCTTATTAACGTAACCCTTCCAGACGTTTCGGCTTTGGGTTATACAAGGCGCGATATAGTCATACTTCGCCTTTGGTCTAATGGATATGGCGTAATCCGTAATGGTTTAATTACGAACGTTGGTCTTACTGCTGGATCGGTTTCTCTTATTGATTATGAAAATCCAACCAATAAAACTGTTTCTTATGCAGTCAAAGCCATTTATTATGATTCTTCAAATAACGAATACGTCGGCTCGCCTGTTTACGCTTCGGTAGCAGTACCAGCCTTGCCATCTTGGTGGATTCAAAAATGCGATGGCTTAGACAGCGGTATGGCGATTAAGGCTTTGCTTTCTGGAGGTCTTACTTTAAATCGCACCCGCCCGCAAACACATATGTATCCACTTGGATCACGTTACCCAATTACGACCAGCGGTACCGTTCAAGGCTACGATGGAGATTTGACGGTTTACTTCGATAATCAACCAGCCTTTATCAACTTCTTGCCTTATCTTGACTATATTGGCAAACTTATGATTAGCGCACCAAACGGGGCGTACAAATACATAACTTTGGACAAGGATGAAGTTCAAAAATCATATAGCCGTGGAACGGATATTTTGCGAGAAATGAAACTAAGTTACACAGAAGAAGATTCTGGACTTGGATTCAACGAACCTACTGTTTATGAGTTCTAATGCTTCCTACAACTCAAACATTTAAGAACGCGGTTAAGGCATCGCACCAAGTTATTACCAAAATAGAAGTACGCTCGCCCAGCGGAATCCTTCTTTACACGTTGCCGTTCAGTGCTGGCGTGGATCAAGGCGGAGCACAATTAAGTTCTGGAAAAGTAACGCTTGATGGCGAAAATAACATTCGCCGTTCTGTTTCTATTAGTATTTTAACCGATCCCAATAACACCCTTGTCCCGCTTAACTATGCTGGTCTTTTGGCTCCGTTTGCTAACGAATTATGGGTGTACCGTGGCATTCAATATCCAAGCGCAATAACGCTTTTAAGCGGAGATATCAGTAATCAAGAATTTGTCCAAGTTGGAACATTCCGCATCACTTCTTTTGTTGCTAAACAAACCAACGACGGTATCGCTATGACAATCAATGGTGAAGATAGGTCAAATTATATTTCTCGCAACACGTGGCAAGTGCCATATCAAATGACCAATGGCGCTGAATTCAGTGTTGCTCTTAAAAACATGATTTCGTTTTTATACCCAGCCTGTACCTACAATTTCACCCCAACCACTTTTACAATTGGGACTGTTGTGTTTGGCACAACAATTGGCGGCGATCCTTGGGCGGACGCGGTTCGTTTGGCAAATCTTTGCGGTCAAGATTTATTTTTTGATGCAAACGGAATTTGCAATTTAAGACCTTTGCCTATTCTTGCTAACTCTGTTCCTATTTCAACCCAAATTCAAGGCACTCAAGGTTTCTCGATTGTCGAGGCATCAAGAGCGATGGACAATAAAAACGTTTTTAACAATATAGTGCTTGATGTGCAACCCAGCGATGGCACAGCCCCTTACCGAGTCATTGCTTCTGACCAAAATCCTACTTCCCCTACTTATGTTGGCGGAAATTTTGGAATTGTCACTAAAAATATTACAACCTCTGTTCCAACAAGCAAGGCTCAAGCGACAACCGTAGCCTTGTCTCTATTGAACCAAAATATCGGCGCTCAAGACGCTCACACCTATTCCATGGTATGCGATCCGTCTCTTGACGTTTTTGATATTTTGCAAGTCAGCATTGCTGGTTTAAATATCAATAATAACCTCATACTTGACTCGGCGGATATCCCGTTGGATGTTTCCACCCCCGCTACGGTTACGTGTCGCACAATCATTCAAAGAAACACGGTGGTCTCATAATGAATGAAGAAACTCGCTCATTTGTGCAGGTGCTTGCCAATACCGAAAAATTGATTATGAAAATTGGAACTGTAACGGCGATCACTTCCCCGACTATCTCATGCAAGATCGGTGGGGACATTGTGGACGCCTCTGGAACTGTCATTACGGCAGCCCCCGTCATCACTGGAATTAGAAAACTTGCCTCCTATACCCCAACCGTGGGCAATGTCGTGGTTTTGCTTATCGATGAAAAAAAGCAACTTTTTGTGGCGATCGGCAACATTTAAAGATTTTCGCGTGTAGGTTTTGTATACTTCCATCATGACGACGCGAAACGCTTTATAGGTTATGCACGCCTTTCTAACTACATCCCTTAATCAGTACCAAGGGACAATTGAGTTAATTGCCTTGCTCGCCGTTTTAAGTCCGTTTTTATTCCCCCGCGTGAGAAAATTCTTTTCCAGAAAAGATTTGAATGACCGCATGGATGTATACGAATCAAATCAAAAAAGTCTACAGGCAAGTATTGAAATAATTGTAAAAGAATTAACCCAAAACGGTGGGGTGGGCGGTCTCAAGACCTCCACCATGAAAGACAATATTGGCAAGGCTCTACGGGATATCGCAGCCGTAAGCGAGCAGGTAGCCGAGAACAATCAAGACATCAAAGAATTGAAAACTGAAACATCCGATATCCGATCCGATCTTTCACGCGTCGAGGGTACGGTTCAAATGCTAGTCACGGATTACGCCAAAGGTTAGTTATCCACAGGTCGGGATAACCAATTGCAAAACAGGGGTAATCTTGCCCCATGATTACTTCATACAAAAAAGATATTTTTCGTTTAGCCCTCGCCATGGTGGGAGTAGGAATTATCCCCGCCGAAAAAAATAACTGGATTGAGCGCGTTTTGACGCTTGCCGTAGTTATTCTCGTATTGATCCTTTCATTTTTGCTTGACCCAAATGATGTACGCAACCGCAATCGCGTGCTTAACCCACGTTTTAAAGTAAAAACAGACCCCACTCCGATTAAGTTTTTTGCTCCAGACTCAGATGAAGAAGTAGAGGAAATTTCCTTTTTTGATTTCATCAAAGAAAATCCTGCTCCAAATTCTTCTGAAACCCCAGAGCAAAATTAAGTAAACTAGCCTCACCAATACCCGCCCCTCTATCAGTCTCAACTGTTAAGGGCGGGTTTTTTTATCCCCTAACGTATTTGCATCTATTGTGTACACGCGCTAGGCTCCAACTACAACCGATCGATTAGGAGAAAACATGGAAAATCAAAATGACCGCTTACTTCACGCGGTTCCAGATACAGACCAAGAAGCAACTATTGAAGAGTCAAATCTTCAAAATGGTGGCGACTCGGAAGAAGCAGTAGTGCTTGAAGATTGGTGGATTTCATCTTTGCCATCAGGAATTCGAGAGAATGTCAGCCGTGAAGGTTGGCGCGTAACTTCTCCCGATGCTGCCCAATGGGTTGAAGAGCGTTACTACGAAACTTTCACACGCAAGCGTGTTAATGATTTGCAGGCAGACCATGCCGTGAAATTGCTTGAAGACGAGATTGCTCGTATTAAGCGTCGTAACGAGGAACGCAATGAGCCGTTCGTCAAGGCACTTAATTGGTGGGGAAGCCATCTTCTCGATTACACGCTCCAATTGCGTCAGCAGGATGAAAGCGTGAAGTCATGGAAGGGTCTTTACCTTGAGGTAGGCACACGCGCCTCTCAAGCAAAGTTTGAAGTTCTCGATGAAGCACTATTTGAAAAGTGGCTTGTCGATAATAAGAAAACAGACTGGTACGAGACCTCGATCAAGCCTAAAAAGGCTGTAATCAAGAAAGAAATCCAATATCAAGATGACAAGGTAATTGATTCCGCTACTGGGACTATCATCGATGGTCTAGTGGCTGAACCAGCAAAGATCGTCGCAAAGATCGATATTGAGGAAGAGGTCGATGCCGATGGCAAGCCACTTCTTCACCCAATCCGTCAGTTATACGTTTTTGGAGAGGATAAGTAATGGCTACAACAGAACAAAAAGGTGACGACATCAAGCAAGTAGTGAATATTGGTCAAGGAAAAATCTTTCAGGCTCTTTCCGATGTGATGGCGGACGTCACCGCCGTCGGCAAGGATTCGCAGAATAAGGCTCAAGGATTTAACTTTCGAGGAATCGATGCGATTCTTAACATGGTCGCACCCGCACTTCGAAACCACGGGGTCACTGTCGTGCCGATTGTTGAAGATAAGCAGTACGACCTAGTTCCTACAAAATCTGGCGGAACCATGGGTCACGCTGTTTTGACAGTCCGATATCGCTTTACTGCTGTAGACGGCTCATACATTGAGACAGTCGTTTATGGAGAGGCTATGGACAGTGGTGACAAGACCTATGCCAAGGCTATGAGTGTGGCTTTTCGAACAGCCCTCATTCAATGCCTAGCGATCCCGACCAATGACCGTGACCCAGATGAAGATTCTTACGAACGTGGAAATTCCCACCAACAGGAATCCAAGAAGGTCGAACTTCCAGCCGATCTAGTCGCCTTGCTTGATAGCGCGACGACAACCGAGGAACTGGTAGCCATTGGCGCCCAAGTCCGTAATACGCCGAACCTTGACCCAGCGGTAAGCAAGGCTTTGGGATACAAGTGGCAGAAGAGAATGCAGGAGATCAAGGATTCTGGTTCCAAGGCAACCCAAGAAAACCCAGCAGAAACCCCTCCAGAGACCGTCTAAGAGGGTTTAACGGTAAGGGTGGGGTAAATACCACTCCACCCTTCCACAAAGGCTTTACAGAAGATTTAAAGTGCAGGGCTTGCATATATTCAAAGGAGACCAAATGAGCCTCGAAGCAATGAACCACGTATGGAAGCATACAAATTATCCAGCCGCGCAGTCTTACATTCTTCAGGCGATAGCAGACGTGGTAAACGATACGTATGAGCACAGATTTTTTATGACCGTCTCTGCCCTTGCTCAAAAAACCAAGTGCTCGGATAGAACGATTCAACGCACTCTTTCTCAGTTCGTTTCCGACGGGTGGCTTTCAATTGAGGTCGAAGGCGGTGGGCGAGGCAACGCTACTGAGTATCGATTTCATTTTCTAAAGGGTGACAACCTGACGGGGTTTGCAGAAAGGGTGACAGGTGAAACCGTAAAGGGTGACAACTCAGGTACCGAAAGGGTGACAAATGAGGTTTCTATACATCTATTAGAACTAAATAATAACTCAACTAATAACTCAAATACCTCCAAGGTATTTTCGGATGAAGTTATTTCACTTGGAGAATATTTTTCTCAGTCATTGATGGCTCTAGGGTGTGCAGAGAAGCCAGTGACCTCAAAGTGGCTTTCGGCATTCGAAAAGATGATTCGATTGGACGGACGGACAGCCGAGCAAATTCGCAAGGCGATCGACTGGGCGCACGGTAATTCATTTTGGGCGCCTAATATCCAAAGTCCCGAAAAACTTCGTGACAAGTACGACCAGATGCGCCTACAGGCTATTCAGGCAAAGAAGGGCAAGGGCGGACAGGGATTCGACCTTATGAAGCAGGAATTCGAAAAAGAGCAAGCCAAGGAAAGGGCTGAAATGCTAATGATTGGGGAGGGAAACTAGATGTTGGCTCGTAAATCGATAATTCAGGCTCTAGGACTGGCTACGGCTACTTTTCCTAACTATCCCGCCACAAAGGAGATGATCGACTCTTACAGCCTGTTATTAGGCGATTTGGAGGTATCTGAGGATCAGTTAATGACAGCCATGGCTAACGTGCTTAAATCTCAGCCGTTTTTCCCGACTGTTTACTCGATCCGCGCCGAACTGGTTTCGTCGCTTTTCGTACTGGCGCCTTCCAGCGCGGAGGCATGGAGAGAGATTCTGGAAATGAGGGATTACCGCCGAGATAAGATTCATAACCTTCAATTCATAGCCTCTGGGAGCGTTGAGTGGAATCAGTACAAAGATAGTTTAGATTGGCGCCGTGCTTTCAATCCCAGATGGTCACACAAGGCTATTGCGGACACGATTGAGACTCTGGGCGGGTGGAGCGAGGTTTATTCGGTGATCGACAAGAATGAAGGGATTTCCACATTCCGCTCGCAATTGTGGAAAATTTACAAAGAATATTCAGAAGCGGAAGATCGAAATGTTTATCTCGGTCGGACTCAAACTCGAAAGGAACTTGCATGATTACACCATCACAGGCGGAATCACGTCTGTTCAATCTTTCGTTAGACATCCAAAAAGCAACAAAAACTCTCGTTGATTGCAGCATGGAATACCACACGAAAGATGCCGAATTAACTATTGCTCTGGCTAAATCAAGAGTTAAAAGTTCTCACTCGGACATGAAGATGACCGTAGCAATGCGTACAGATAATGCGCTGATAGAAAATGAGCACCTGTTTCTTGCCGTCGCGTTGGCTGAAGCAAAGAATAAGGCTGCCGTAGCAGTCGTAAATGAAATCAAAGTACAGGTAGATATTGCTCGCAGTATTTCCGCGTCGATAAGAAACGAGATGATGTCATCATGAGTAATACAAAAAACCAATATTGCGGAACCCAGTATGGCTACCGAAAGCACAAAAAACTGGGAACGCTGGTATGCGAACCATGCCGCGTAGCGATGAATACCGTAAATACTCTTTCTCGAAAGAAAAACCACGAAAAGGAACTAGAGCGTCATCGCAAATATCGTGAAAAAATTCGGGAAGAAAAAACAAAAAAGCAGGCTCAATCGCCTACCATGTAGGTCATGCTCCTACTCGTCGTCGACTCCACTAAAGAGGGAATGCCTTTACGCTCCCTTTTTAGTGATTTCGTGGCTATTAGAACAGGTGTTCAAGTGCATGGGTGTTCTTTATGGATCAAGCCTTATGACCCAACTCCGTTGGTAGTCTTCAATCCCAACCATGCCGATATTGCGGTTGGCGAAATCATCCAAGCACCGAGCATGGAAAGGCTTTTAGATTTCATCAATATGCAATCGTGCCTTTATCCGTATTCACAAAGAATGATTTTGGAAGCCACTGGAACCTCGGTTAGTTTTTTTTATTCGCAAAAGTTTATCCCAGACCTTTCTACCGAATATGCAAAATTGGAAAGCGGAAACTTTTCTAAAGAAGAGCATGACGCCTTGTGGAATGACGTAATTACAGATAGTGTCTGGCTGGAATAGGAGAAAGGTTTATTATGTCAATCGCATTAGAAATCATTGCTGAAGATGGAAGCAGTATCGATCTTGACCCATGGTGTCATTATGCAAAAGTTTCTGGTCGTAAACTTATAGGAAATATGAGATTTGGTACAGAAATTATTGGCACCGACTCTCCAGAAATTGTTGCGATAAAGCGCAAAGAGGCTGGCGATCAATGCGATATTTTCTTAGAAACAGTTGAGCCTTACGTTGGCAAAATTGTCACCATTATTTATGAAGCGACAAAAATTGCCTTGGTTAAGATTCCAGAAGATTTTGGTCTTAGCCTAAACGGAGACAAAATTGAATGGGAACTGGCGGAAAATATTTCTGCCCCCGCCACTAAAAAAGAAGTTTATGTGGAGCCGTTAGAAAATAATGAATTTCTTTTTTCAGTAAAAAGTCTTGAGGCTGCAATACGAGAATTGATTGAGGCAATACGTGGGAACCGCAAAAAGTAAACCTAACTGGGAAAAGTTACGCCTTGCGCTGGCTATCCGCGCTAGCATGAGATGTGAGGGGTGCGGACTGCCTTTCGAACCTCATCCTGTTTATGGATTTAGCGCAAGCCATCGTATGCCTCGCGGTGCTGGCATTAAAGCGCCGTGGATTCATGGATTGGCAAATCTTGTTTTGCTTTGCGGTCAAGGATCGGAAACAAATACTTGCCACGGAAAATGCAAGGCTGAATTTGATGAGTCACTTGCTAATGGGTGGGTAATTTCACGTTACGACAAGCGCCTGCCTAGTGAGATTCCCGTGCTGCTCCATAGCGGGTGGTATCTGCTCGACGACGAAGGAAACAAAACAAGAATAGGTTGACCTGTGGATAACCATTTGCCTTGTCAGTGGTTATTAGTAGCCTTGCCTAATGCAAAACCCATTTGAAAAATTTCTCAAGACTCAAAAAGAAGAGTCCGCAAAGATTTGCCAAAGCGAAAAAACAGTTAATCAAGCCATGGAAACCCTTTTGGAAGAAAGCGAAAATAAATCATGAGCACACCAATAACAATTACAGGAAATTTAACAAACGATCCCGAAATTAAATTTAGTGGGAACGGGGTAGCAATTGTCAATCTTTCAATTGCCGTTAATGATAATAAATTTAACAAAGAAACAAATACATGGGAAGACGGCAATACAACCTTTTTCCGATGCACCGCGTTTAAGCAATTGGCGGAAAATATTGCAGATTCTCTTGAAAAAGGAATGCGCGTCATGGTTCGCGGAAAGATCGAACAAAATTCTTATGTAACTAAAGAAGGTGAAAAGAGAACAGATTTTCAAGTAGTCATTGAAGATGCTGCACCGTCTTTAAAGAATGCGTCTGCAAAAGTTAATCGCAATCCAAAAAACAATAACACGCTTGCAAATTCATCACAGCAAGATGATCCATGGGCTGCACCGCTTGTAGATGTTGCGCCTTTTTAAAGATGATTTGAAGTAAATTGTCACAATTTGGTCAATTATTAAATTCCAGAAAGGGGATTATTCACTTGACTCGTCCCCTTTCCCTACCCTTACCCTATTAACCATGAGCAGATATAAAAAAAATTGGCGAATCATTTTGTCATTGATGTTGGCGTTTCATTTCACGCTAGTGTCACCATCAAACGCACAACCAATTATCCACGTACAACAAATGGCTTTTCAAAAGAAAATGCCCTTTGTTATGGGATGGGGAGTCAAATATATTGCTAAGTTTCAATCCGCAAAATATGGTTGGGACGCAAAACAATTTTCATGCTTAAATATTTTATGGACGCAGGAAAGCCATTGGAACTTTAAAGCCCGCAATGGTGCTTCTGGAGCCTTTGGCATTCCTCAAGCACTTCCAGCAGACAAAATGAAAATTATGGGAGCAGATTGGCGCACAAACCCCACTACGCAGATCAAATGGGGAATCCTTTACATCAAATTAAGATACAAAACCCCATGCAACGCCCTTAAGCATGAATTTAAGGTCGGCTACTACTAATCACTTGCCCAATTTGGGTAATTCACATAAAATGCCGTCATGTATTCAGGCATGGAAATAGTAAAAGAAGTCGTCGGACTTCGTGCTACCGTCGTGCTGCTTTATGACCCAGAATTAAAAAGATGGAAAGTCGCGTCAAAGCGTGGCGGGATAAATTATTCGACAACTACATATTCAGATGAATTCGAAGCGCATCAAGCGTTTAAAAAACGAATTATCCTCGCAAACAAAGAATTGGCTCTCACTAGCATTACTCCTAGTGCAAAGTGATCGACGGAGCGCGGGTCTGGCGTGCCAATGACAGACAGTGGGGGTAGGCATTCCGTTAAGGGTTGTTGCCTACCTTCACCTAACTAAAGGAGAAAGCCACAATGGTCGCTACACGCAAAATAGAATTTGAAGTTGCCAATTTAGAGCAATTTGACGAAGCAATTAAAAACCGCGTGCAAGTATTTTTAATTAACCCCAAAAAGAAAACTTCAGTGCGTGGCTATTTGCTCCAATGGCTAGACCGCGACGAGGGCAAGGAATCCGCACTCTTTAAGCCATTTTTTAAACGTGATGTTCAAAAGGTCAAACTCGGTAGCGTTTACATTCAAAAGAAAGCCCCAAGTGGATCAGCCGAATAAATCCAAAAGATCGGCTTTGGCAAAGGTATCACGGGCTAATTTGCGCTCAACCTTGGCTAAACCTACCCCTCAAAAGACGCTCACCGACAAGCCCAAACAAGAGTCAAAAAAGGGTCATAAATAGATTTGACATGGGTAGGCAAGCGTGTACAATTGGAATGTAGCCAACCGAAGGCTACTGAACTAGGAGATCAAAATGACTCATTACATTTCAACAGTAGATACGGCAAAGCACATCCGTAAGGCTTTGAAGTTGAATTTTCCAAATACCAAGTTTTCGGTTCGTTCCGATATTTACAGCGGCGGGTCATCGATCAATGTTTCTTGGACGGATGGAGAATTCGAAAAAGAAGTTGCAAAGGTTGTTAAATTTTATGAGGGTGCGTCTTTTGATGGTCAGATCGATTTGAAGTCTTACCACACCACAACTTTTGCGGTTGAAGGTCAACCAACTGAAGTACATTTTGGCGCTGATTATGTATTTACTCACCGCGATGTCTCTCCAGAATACAAGGCTCAATTGATCGAGAAGTTTGAAGAGATTTCGGGCGAAAAGTACGAAGATGAAAAAAGTTACCCTTCAGAAAAGTTTGATTTTGTACGAGGGGTTCCCACCGCTTACGGTTGCCAGATTATTCACAAGATGTCTTACGAATTTGCACCTAAGCAATTAGTCTCCGCTTAAACAGTTAAAAAAAGAGTCCCCGTTCCTAATCGAGCGGGGATTTTTCTTTACCATTTTCTACGGGTTGCTTATGGGATTCTCTTCAAGTATGGGTTAAGATTTATCCCAAGGAGGCACTATGTCATTAGCAGAAGATTTTGAAAACGTATCCAAATTTATGCCTAACCATGGGTTGAAGTGCAAACTTTGCACCATCTTAACAGAATTGTCCAAGGAAGACGCCAAGATCATTAACGCAAAAGTTGCCGATATGAAAATTACTGGCGAGGCAATTAGCCGAATTCTTATCAAAAATGGACATGAGATAAACGCCAACGTGGTCAACCGTCACCGTCGCAAAGGATGTTTGCGTGCCGATTAAAGATGATTTTGAGCGAGAAGAATTTGAGCAGCATCCACGCGTCATCGAATTAAAAAGAATTGCCGACGAGGTAACTGGCGCTCTTCTTAATACTCAAAAGCAATTGGCAAAAGTCAAGAAAAGTAAAGATGACTTTACCTACGCGGTTGTAAGGGCAGCGCATGACGCCATGCTTTCCTTGGGAGCCGTTCCACCAGTGCCAGCCCCTAAGGTGGATAAACGTAAAGCCAAAGAAGAAGTCGCACTTTTACACTCTACCGATTGGCAATTAGGCAAGCGAACTCTTACGTATGACACGGCAGAATGCGAACGTTTGGTTAAACAAAGCATCGAGACAACAATACGTATTACGGATATTCAGAGGCAAGATCACCCCGTCAAAGAAATTTATTTAATGCTTGGTGGGGACATTGTAGAAAACACGACAATATTCCCCTCACAGGTTTATGAAGTGGACTCAGATGTTATGGCGCAATTTGTCGCAGCGTCTCGCATCCTTGTTGACATTGTGCGAACTCTTTTGGCTAATTATGAAAAAGTTACCGTGGTGTGTGAGCCTGGAAATCACGGACGCATGGGCAAACTTGGCGAACTTCCAAAAGATGTTAACTGGGATAAATTGGTTTATATGTTTGCGGGTGAAACTTTAAGAGATGAAAAGCGTTTAACTTGGCAAATGTCCAAGGAAGATATTCAACGCGTACACATTCCAGACCCTACGGGCAAGGGCGGCGGATATAAAGCCCTGCTCATTCATGGAGATGAAATCCGTTGGGGTACAGCCTCAACTATCGTGCGTTTCGCTGATCGATGGAAGTCTGGCGCCTATAAGTTTTTTGATGAAGTAGACAAAATCACTAAAGGTTTTGATTTTCGTGATCTTTATATCGGACACTTTCATCAGCACCAGTCTTGGAACATGGCTAATGGCGAAGGGTCGGTCTTTATGAGCGCAGCGGTTGAATCTGGCAATCGTTACGCAAGAGATTTACTTGCGTCTAATGGAGAACCGTCGCAGCGCCTTCATTTTGTCGATCCGATCAAGGGACGCGTAAGCGCAGAGTACAGATTGTGGCTTGACTAAATATCTGTATTAGTCGGGCAACGCTGTACTTCGATGACGATAGGTAGGGCACAATAAGCGTTCCACTTGCAAGCCTCTTCGATTGCTTTCTTGACAATTATTTTTGCTTTTTTTTCGTCATTTTTGCATTTTTCAATTCCGAGACCAGCCATCACCCCAAGGGCAACTTGACCTCCGCTACCGTTTGAATAAATTCCTCGGATATCACGATCCCACGAATAGTCATTGAAGATCGGGTAGATGATTCCCTGAACCGCAACTAAGAAATTCGTATCGTGCATAGCCGATTGACCGTCAAGTGAAATTCCTTCGTAGCCTTGTTCGACAAAATGATTACGCAACTGAGTAATGAAGTCACGCGTCATAAATTTATCTAATTCGTCAATACCTTGCCATGTAGGTGGGGTAGGTGCATCAAATCCTTGTTGGAGCAGGTTGCCTCCACGTGTGGCGCCAGTAATCGCAAAAAGGTAATTGTCATGGTCGTCTCTGGTTAATTTTCGATTTGCAAGGATGAAATGATCTCCATTGCTATCGGTAGCCCTTGAGTCCGCCGCAATAATGGCGAAGCCGTTTCCTTGGAATGCCGCGAGAACTGTCATAGGTGGAATCCTCTCATAAAGCCTGTGGATTAACACTTGCCCCTGTATGAATTTTGTGTAGAGTCGCGCCATGACACACGCTTACTTATCTGGAGCCATGACTGGCATTGAAAAATTCAACTACCCAGCATTTTTGGAGGCAGCCCAAATTTTGCGTAAGCGCGGGTACACGGTTTTTAACCCAGCGGAAACTTTCGATGGGGACGACACCCGACCTTTTTCTGACTACATGAGGGTTGATATAGAGGCTCTTTTGGACACGTCCGAGGTATTCGTATTGGATGGGTGGGAAAAGTCCGTTGGAGCCGTTACAGAGGTGCTTATAGCCCTATCGCTTGATTTGCCGATTAAAACCATGGATGAAGAAAATCCGTTTGAGGGAATTTCGAACCGCTTTGCTATGAAACTGCTTTTGAACCTTCAAGATGAGATAGCAAAGAAAGACGAAACCATATTGGAAGAGGCTCAACGCCTCGTACATGGGGACAGAGGCGCCTCATATGGTCATCCATATGATGATTTTGGCAAGACAGCCCTTATCTGGTCAGCAATCTTTGGCATTCCCGTAAGCCGCGAACAGGTAGCCCTCGCCATGGTCGGGGTCAAGATAAGCAGAGAGGTGAACCAGCCTAAGCGCGATAATCGCGTAGACGGAGCGGGCTACTTCGAAACTTTGGACATGATCGCTCAAAGGCAAGAGGAACTAAAGCACCAAATTTGACTTTTGGCTGGAAGCGTGTACGTTGTACCCATAAGCCCAGCCGAGGGTTTATAGATTAGGAGAAAAAATGTCATTCAGTCCCAAGCCAGTGAAATGGATATTTACTTGCGACCGTTGCGGCAACACCGCTGATTTTTACCACGGGATGTCAACATTTTCGATAGGCAAAGAAAAAGAAACTTATTGCTCAGAAATTTGCGTTCATGCCGTGATCCGCGAACGTGGTGAAGTGCCATATGAAATCACAAATGCAACAGTGTTTGAAGAGGAACCCCTGAAACCTGTTATGCACCCAACTTGGAACACAATCAAGATCAAAGACCAAAACTATGAAGCGTTTCAGGTCATTTATGAATAACCAAATGAGAATGGAATTGAATCCCGAATACGCCAGAATGTCTGTAGAACGAATTGGATTGGGTGCTGAACTTCAAGCAGACATAGCCCAACGATTAGACGAGGTGATGTAATGGAAACCGAAATTAAACACCGCCACAAATACGAGTGGAGCATGTACGACATGGGTGAAGGTATTTACAAATCATGCGGAAAATGTGGCTTTGTTCCAAAAAACGCAATCAATAAAGATTATTGGGCTTATGTCGAATCGGGTCGCGTAAGTTGTATCGTTATTTTGCATAGACAACAAAGCGAGGTGGAGAAGTGAATATTGCAGTATTTAGCGCAAACGAATTAGATACTGGAAATCCATTATTTATCGTCAAAGATGAAGATGGAAACCAACTTTATGAATTGAGAGATAAGGGTGTTTTCCCTTGCGGTTTGTTAAGTGTCTATGCAAATGTTCAGCCACTCGCAAGCCGCGAGCAAATAGCGCAGGAGATTGAGGCATCAACGCTTGCTTACATCCATGAGGATGCTATTCGCTTAGATAACGGCACATGGCCAGGACTAAAGGTTATTGCCGTTGAAGATGCCGCCGCTATCGCTAGGGGTGAGAAGTGAAAAATCTTCCTAAATGGTTTACCTTTTTTATGATTGTGCTACCTACCCTTTTCGTGTGGTTCGTAGTTCATGCAGCAACATCTGATAATCTTAAAGAGCCTACTGATTCACGATTGGGAATGGTATCTATTCCAAATACGCTTATATATAAAATTTGCGATGGAACAACACTTGTCTATTCAAAAGGCGGGGTAGTAGTTAATAGTCCAGAATGTGAGCCAAAGAAATGAGATTAACGCTTAAAAAGAACCGAATCGCAAAAAATACTTGCATAAATAGTTATGACATTATGGGATTCAAAGGTTTGGGTACTTGGTTTAATGCTTATGGAGTTAGTTACATTGGCACATTAGATGATTATGATAAACTGCTTAAAACCAATGATTTAACTCCGTTTAATTTGATACAAGACTTTAACTTTTTGGGTAGATTTCACATAAACAATTTATCAACCAAGTTTGGGAAGTGGGTAGATACAGAGTGACCCACGATGAATTGCTGGCTAGATTGAGCGAAAAAGCAGTTGTGACTGAAACCTTCAACAATAGAGCCGTTGCTCGCGCCCTTCGTGCAGTAGTTGAATTGCATAAGCCAGAACCACGATTAGATGAAACGCTAATACGAAAAAAAGTAATGGTTTGCGGGCATTGTTGGATTAATAAAAGCACTTGGGAACAGGCTTACCGTTATGTGTATCCATGCCCCACTATTCAAGCAATTGAGAAGGAGTTGCTATGACCGACCTAGAGATTGTCCAAGAGGCGCGAGAACTGATTGAAAGCAGAATCAAATCTAAAAAATTAGACCTTAAAGAGTTAGATGAAATGCAATCTGCTCTTGGACTTACCAATCTTAGTTTTGAAACTTCAAGAATCACTTACACCGCCGACCTTAACATTTTGCTCGCCCACAAAGCGTTCTTTGAGAGGCATTATCAAAAAGATTGTGGACAGGAATGTCTATGCGATTATGGTTGTGCCGTAGATGGCGAAACTTATCCCTGCCCTGAATCAGTAGCACAAGCCAAAGCGATTATGGGGGTGGATGGTGAGCGTTCACTTTAAGTCACAATCAGTTGATTGGGCGACTCCTAAAGCCGTCTATGACGAGTTAAATAAGGAATTTGTTTTCAACTTTGATCCTTGTCCGCTGGGGGGGGGTGGCGTTTATGAACGGCCTTGAAATGGATTGGGGAACTTCAACTTTCGTCAATCCACCTTACGGGCGCGAAATTGGTAAATGGACAAAGAAAGCAGTTGAGGAAGCCGACAAAGGTAAAACGATTGTTCTCCTAATTCCAAGCCGAACAGATACGCGTTGGTGGCAAGAGGACATTATGAAAGCGCAAGAAATTCGTTTCATAAAAGGCAGATTGAAGTTTGGGAGTGCAACTAATTCTGCTCCGTTTCCAAGCGCATTAGCGATCTTTAAGAAAGGACTTTCCAAATGACTAAACCCCAACCCACTCACGATGAAGTTATAGCGTGGATTGATGAACAAGAATCAAGCGACAAATTGATTAATGCTTTACGCCTAGCCAACCGAGATGTGTTGGAGAGGCATAAGGCTAATCCCGACAATGTGCTGACTCAACTTTATGGCGATAAAGAGTTTTACACAGAAAAGCACAATGCTTGCCTAACTTGTCGTACGGTTGCATTCCCCTGCCCTACCTACCTAGACATAACCCAACGATTAGACGAGGTGATGTAGGTGATTAAGCGCACCCTTATTAACTCTGACTGCATCACCGCCATGCGTGAAATGCCAGACAACTCGGTGGACTCAATCGTTACCGACCCTCCCTATGAACTCGGCTTCATGGGTAAGAGTTGGGACTCATCAGGCATCGCTTTCAATGCCGAGGTCTGGCGTGAGGCATTGCGTGTCTTGAAGCCAGGAGGACACCTTCTCGCCTTCTCTGGCTCTCGCACTTATCACCGAATGGCAGTTGCGATTGAAGATGCAGGCTTTGAAATCCGCGATCAGATTATGTGGGTGTATGGGTCGGGGTTCCCGAAGTCGCACAACATCTCGAAGGCATTGGACAAGATTGAAGGAGTTGCGCCAACAATTGTTGGGGAAAGAATGGCGCAAGGTGGCGCAAGGAAAATCAAAGGAACAAACGCTGCCGCAAACAAGATTCCAAATTCAGGAAGTCTTGAGTATGACGAAACTATTATCTATGAAACAACGGCAACATCCGACATTGCAAAGCAATGGCAAGGTTGGGGAACGGCGCTCAAACCAGCGCATGAGCCAATGGTTCTCGCTCGCAAACCTCTTATCGGAACTGTCGCCAATAATGTGCTGACCTTTGGTACAGGTGGGTTGAACATTGACGGAAGTAGGGTTGGCAGGGCTGATGATGATGTTTCCAAAGGCGGTTTTGGGAATGGTGGCATAGGAATTGGAGCAGTTGGTGAGGATAACGGAGAAGGCAAGAACGCCGAATGGGTTGAATCAACACAAGATCGCTGGCCAGCCAATTTCATTCATGACGGCAGCGGTGAAGTCAATGAATTACTTGGCGAACCTGCCCGATTCTTTTACTGCGCGAAGGCAAGCAAGCGTGATCGCAATGAGGGGCTTGATGGGTTTGAGGAAATTCAACTTACAGGTGGCGGTGGGCTAACTGCTGAAATGCGCGAAGATGGAACTTTGGAAACGGCAAGTGCTGGTGGCAAGTACGGCTCAATAAAAGCAAAGAAAGCCAACTATCACCCGACAGTAAAGCCGACATCGTTGATGCAATACCTTGTGCGCTTGGTTACACCGCCCAACGGCACAGTGCTTGACCCTTTCATGGGTTCAGGTTCAACGGGCAAGGCGTGTGCCTATGAGGGATTTAACTTCATCGGCATTGACCAAAGTGCCGAGTATGTGGAGATCGCCAGAGCGCGGATTGAATACGCAAATCAGCAAATTGGCGAGGTGGAGAAGTGAGCAAATCAGAACTGCGCCGAATAGAGATAGTTGCTCCTAATGCTATTAAACAACTCCGCGAGCAGATAGCACGGGAAATCGAGGCTATCGATCTAACGGAGGCGAAAACAATCTCGTCTGATTGGTATGCCGCAAGCGTTCGTTTAAAAACCGTTGCTGCAATTATTGCGAGGGGCAAGAAATGATGTGGGATAGCGGAGGAATGAAACTCAAAAATCGTTTAGGCGAAAAACGCACAATTTTGAAGTTTTATTGGTTTCCAACTCAATTCACAACAAAATGGGTTTGGTTAGAAAGTTTTCCAACCAATCAAGAAATTCAAGATGTTTTGTCGTTGCGTGGCGTTTACAAATATAAATGAAAAACAGTTTCAATTACCCCAAAAAAGGAGTTGCTATGAATGCAGGCTCAGTAATTGCTTGGTCTATGATGACGGTAGTGGCATTGCCAGTTATTTATTTTGTCTTTTTGGTGCCGCTTGCTTTAATAATCGGTGGGTTTAGACAGATGATCCTTCAAATTAAGAATAGGTCAAAATGAAAAAATATCTTCTTACCAATGGAAACAGATAACTTAGGGCAGACGGCATTTTTACATGGTCATTGCCAGCACTTGCTGCCAAACTTTCAAATGGCAAAAATGTGCTCGTATGCCCTAGCGCGGGAGTGTGCGCTCAACTTTGTTATGCACGCTCTGGCACGTACAACTTTTCCAATGTGAAAGCCGCCCATGTAAGAAACCTTGAATATATTCTTGATTATCCAGATAAATGGAAAACCGAGATGAGCGAAGAATTGAAAGCAAAGCGTTACCAAGGCGGCAAATCAGTGCGTATTCATGACGCTGGCGATTTCTTTTCAGAAGATTATTTTAAATTGTGGGTAGAAATTGCTAAAGAAAACCCAACGGTATTCTTTTACGCGTACACCAAAGAAGTGGCTATGGTTAAACGTCATGTTTTGCCAGATAACCTAGTCATTATCTTCTCCATGGGTGGGAAACAAGATCATTTGGTAGACAAAGAAAAAGATCGTCACGCCGATGTATTTCCAACCTTGGAAGCGTTAGAAGAGGCTGGGTACACGGATCAAGAGCATTCAGATTTGCTTGCCGCTACTTTGCCCACCAATAAAATCGGAATTGTTGTCAACAATATCCCTCACCTTAAAAAACGCCAAGGTCAAGATACTTTTGGCGGTCTACAAGTAAAGGCTCACGCGTGAAAAAACGTAATCAAATATTGACCCCGCTCCAAGTAAGGGCTATCCGCGCCGAATATAAAGTAGTTCGAGAAGGCGGCATTCTCAAGGCTGTGAACGTAATTGAATTGGCACGCAAATTCAACATCTCTCAATTGCTCGTCCGTGACATAGCAAACGGTCGCAAATATAAGAATGTCGCATGATAAATACATGGAAGAGGTCTAAAGCCAACGCCAACCGTGTACGTGACTCTTGCCCCTAAACCAGCGCATGAAGTTATTCATACCGTTTATCGCACTCAATTTGTTCCAACTGACAAGATTGAAACCATTGTTGCATTGGCAAAAATTAAATATCAAGCCAGCGTTTACAAATCTGCTTATGCGGCTATGCGTGCAAAGTATCTTGCTTTAGCAAAAACTGAAAAAACAGAAAAGTAGTTATTTAAGCAATCCGCTATTGATCTTGACGACCTGCTTGACGTCCGTTCCTTCCGCCTTGTAAGCAGTTGTAACGGGCGTCAAAGGCGCACCGCCGTCATTGATGTTCGCCAAGTATGGCGTTTCAATATGAGAAGGCGGCGTTATATTTGGATTAGCCATAGAATCATGCGACACCAATCCGCCAGTAATAAACCCAACCAAGATATAACCCAAGTGCGGCATATCGTGTTGGAATCCAGTCGCCGCCCAAGTTGAGAAAGCGCCAGTCATGGCGATCGTTAATTGCTTTGCATCAAATATGCGAAATTTAAAATGGTCTTTTACTTTCATAGTGAACCTTTCAGTTCATCATAAATAATTTGAGGCAATGTCCCTACAACCTTGATTCCCTGTTTAGCCTCATATTTTGTCAACGCTTTTTCGGTTTGGGCATTCATTATTCCCGTCACGTATTGAGCAGGAAGTAAGCCAGCCTTAGCCAAAGCCTTTTCAACAGCCATTACCGCTGCATTCTGCTGCCCGATATTAAACGCGGTTTTGCTAATCGGAAATGGAGGTGCGACGAAAACAGTTGTCGATTTAGTATTAGCGGTAGGGGTAGTCGTAAGCATTCCGCTGTGCATGACTCCAGTGGCTCCAGCGATTACCGTGCCAGTTCCGCCAACTACGGCGGTTGCCTTCTTGCTCGTCACTCCCTTAGATACGGGAACAAGCGGTACGGGGTATTTTGGTCTGACAATTGCGGCAATAAAAAGATAGGGGCGATGGACTCTCCAGCATCCACTTTCATGGACTGCATCGTTGGGGTTTCCAGTATTAAATCCGATGGTGGTAATTCCATCGGGAGAGGCAGCCTCGATCATTTCAACGTGATCTACAACGCCGTCATTATTCCAATCATAAAAAACTAGATCGCCTGCTTGCGCTTGATATTTATTGACGACAAGCCCTTGACGCTGAAACCAAGGCAAGGCGGCTGGGTTGTATGCAAATCCTTTTACGGTCTGAGCCGCTACTAAATGTGATAAACCAACTTGTGCAAAGCACCAAGAAACTCCCATGGCGCAATAAGGTGCGTTTTTGATTCCATACCAATCGCCGTAAGGATTTTCGTCTTGGGCGCCAGCGTGAAAACCCAATTGGCTTCTGGCGACATTGAGAACATCTTGCGCGGTTGACATGATCCATCCTTCCTAAACAGAAACCCCCAACCAAAGTCAGGGGTTTCAAGACATAAGATAAAACTTATATCGATGTAGTTAAATTTTACTGCTTTGTTGGATTTTTTGCTGCCTCGGCGTTAACAATTTTGTTAGCATCCGCAAGCGCGGTATCCACTGCTGCTTGAACCAATGGTGCAGGTGCGCCAGTGTCTTTTGAAATTGTGTTGACCAATGACTTTGGGTTAACGCGTGCGATAAGTGGTGCAAGCAATCCACCTACCAATGCAGCGATAACTAAATCCTTGATGGTGATGTGGCGGTTGTACTCATATGAACCGTAACCAGCGGCGACGATACCGTAACCGTAATGCTCCAAAAGAGCCTTTTCCTTTGCGGTCAGGTTTAATTTAAACTTAGCCATCTATTCCTTCTTTCAGATTAGGGTTTACAGAGCATAACAGGAGCCAATGTCACAATCGAGGGGGGCAACACTTAAAACGCCCAGATTAAAAAATCTTCATTTGGTAAAATTGTTTTTCTAACGGAAAGGTCAAAATTATGGCTAACGATTCAATTACTCCAGCACACGATCAAAAAGTTACCCATAGTTATACATTGGCTTACCCAGAACACAGCCCGCGTGAAGGCGATCCCGCTTATGCAGATTTTCACGCGTTCAAAGAAAACCGCAAAAAGTCTGGAACCTATTATTGCGATTTTGCTCATGAATTCCGTGACGGCGATACATCTGAATGCACGCTCGACAAGCCTCTCGAAGCCCATCACAAACATATAGAATGGGCAATGCTCAACGAGGTCGACTTATCGCTACTCGAAAAGCATTACGAAGGCGTCTCGTCCATGGGCGTAGGTAAATGGGTCGAATCCGCCGAAAACCTCGAACTGCTTTGCGTGTGGCATCACCGTTCCCATGCAGGAAAACACACTGCCGCGTTCGCAGATTTTGAGGCTCAAAAGGATATCCGCAAACTAATCTCCTAAATCCGCAGGTCAGAGCCCATATTGGCTCGCAAACAATGTGCGCTTTTTGTATAGAAATCTGTACAGAAATGGATTTGCATTACCTTGCAAAGCGTGTATATACTAATCCTGTAAGCCCAGCCGAGGGATTACAGAAAATAGGAGATCAAAATGGCTGCTTATGGATCATTCGTTAACTTGGTTTCAGACCGCGTGGCTGCATTCGAGCCAGAGGTAGGCATGGGTGCTACTCAACTTGGCTGGTCTGATCGTTACGCTTACACCGTTGTCGAGGTCGTGCGCTTTGTCTCTGGCAAGAAAAAGGGCGAAGTTAAGGGTGTTTACGCAACCCGCGATATTGCAACCCGCGTGGACAAAAATGGCATGAGCGACTGTCAAGATTGGTCTTTTCAAACCGATTCAAATGCACAGCGTCGCTGGTTCCCGAAGCGCAAAAATGGTTCTTACTCTTCTGGCGTTAACAGCGGGGTCTTGGTCATTGGATACCGTTCCGAATATTACGATTTTTCCTTCTAGGCTTGAAATTATCTGGGAAGTTCGAACAAATGGTTTTGACTTCCTAGATAGAGCGTGTATATAATAAGAGCGTAGCCCACCGAAAGTTACGAGATTAGGAGATCAAAGTGAGACTTGTTCCAACTACAGAAAAAGTATCGATCCAATGGTTTGCTGTTTTGCACGATGGATCGAAGGTTCGCAACAATGCTGGTTTTATCCACAACGCTTGGGACGTTAAGTGTTCTTGCGGTTGGGAAACTTGCACGGGTGGGGCTATCAAGTCTTACATAACAGATGAAATTTTCAAGCACAAGCGTTTTGACCACAATTACGAAATCGTTTTTGGAAGGAAAAACTCAAAATGAAAATCAATGCAATCAATTTCAAAGACATTTATGGAAATCTTGCGCTGGTCTGTTCCAATTGTGGAACAAAAATTCACAAAGCCACTTCGAAGGCAGGAAATTCTTATTGGGGAGAGGCTGCAAGAAATTCGATCCATGGCGGATATTTTTCCCCAGCGCATGATTGCTCAAGTTATGCGGAAAATGATTCTTCCCTTCACTTTCAGGAAAAAGCAATCGCGGCGGGTGAAATGATCGTTGGTCAAACCGTTGAAGTTGTAAAAGGCAGGAAAGTCCCCAAGGGCACAATTTCAAAAGTTCTCTGGTACGGCTGGAACGGCTTTAGTGAGTCAGTCAAACTTTCTTTGCCAGATGGAACCGAAGTTTTTACCAATGTCGCAAATGTCGAAATAAGAGTTCAAGAGGAGGAATCAAGTGGCTATGACATCTAAAGGCGAAACCATTCAACTGGCTATCGTCTGCCGTCGCAAAGGAAATAACCCTCGGCACATAGTTGTCGGGGGTGAGAAATTGTGTAAACGTAAGGTCAACTTTGATCTTGGTGATATACACGTGCGTCATTACAAAACCATGGAGACACTTCTATCGAATGAAGTCGTATGTCCAGACTGCCATAAAGAAGCAAAACCCCAAGACGGCGACCTCCGTGATGGTCAGATTGATGTGGAACTGTGACATCCCTTAAGCCGATCATTCCAGAGATTTATACCCTCATCGTCGAGAAGTTGGACGCAATTCCCTCGAACCTTGACCCAAAACTCATTAACGATACGCGTGAGATCGCGTGCCAATTTTGCGATTGGGTAGGAAAAGTCGAGTGCTCGACTGAAGATACAATTGAGTACCAAGATGGGTTTAACGGCAGTCATTTCCAAACAGCCGTAAATTGCAAAACGTATTACACCAAGTTCTATTGCCCATTTTGCATGAAGGAAAACGAGTACGAATACCTTGAGGCAATCGATTAACGCGTAAAAGATTATTCTTAAAAACGTGTACAAAGATTGACACCGATGTATATACACGTGTATCTTTCTAGTGTTAGGCAGTTCACACTAGGGAGGTAGAGAAATGCTTTTATGTGATTGGGTGTATCAAGCAGTCTGTTGCAAGACACGTGTGATCCCAGAAGAGAACGCGTTAGTACCTTTACATCCGTGCTCTGAATGCGGGAAGGTACCTAACTTAGTATTCGCTGGTCAACGCTAAACGTTCCACGTGAAACAAACACGCTTTTAGTTACAGGGTTGTGATTCAACACGCGCTTTGATACGGTTAAGGAATGGCTAAGACCGTGCTCAAGGGCAAAACAGACACGCTTGAAAACGAAAATCTGCCCAAGGTAGGCAAGAGCAATAAAGCCACGCTTGCAGCACGTAGGGATATGGATAGACGCGAGCGCGAAGTCTTCATTATGCGTAGAGACGGATGGACGTTCCAAGAGATCGTCGACTATCTGGTAACTAGAGCAGAGCAGAAATTGGAAGACACGGGAAAGGAGCCAGATCACTTTGCTAGTATCTCAAGCGTCAAAGATGCCTATGACCGTTACATCATGCGCTGTCCCGAAAGGTTCGACTTAACGGGACGCAAGGAGCAACTTGAACTAGCGATCCAAAGGGCTGAAGACAATTACAAGAATGCCCTCGAACGCTCACGTAATGACGCGCTAGAAGACTCCGAACGGGCTAGATGGTCTGAACAGGCAGGTAAGTGGTTCGACCGATTGAGTAAGTTGAGAGCGTTGACAGAGGATTCAGTCATCATCAATAACTTCACGCAAAACAATCTTGTACTCAATGACTCAGACCTTATGGCAAAACTGACAGCATCAGCCTCGGACTCGGTTATCAATGTGCCCAATTTCGATGAATACAAGTCAGCCGATACCTTGCCCCCAATGATTGACGCTCCAGTTGAGGCGGCTAGTGTGGACGACGCTGAGATAGTTTTGGATGACGAATTCGCAGAGGAAGAGCCCCCAGCGACAATCGATATCACTCAGCCTACGGGGGATGTCTCTCACGAACAGATTAAACCTACTGGGATCATGACCAATATCAGTATCAACATATGAACCTAACTCATGACGCCGTAGCCAAATTTAGGCAGATGCCAGAGGCTCAACAAATTTCGATTATCCAAGGTTTATCGATGGATGAGAAGCGCAGATTAGCCAAATTGATCGACGAGATGGTGGTCAACCCTTACGCGAAGTACATAAACGATCCCGTGGGATTCATCGCGGACACAATGGGGCTAGACGAGACGATTTGGGGGAAGCAGAAAGAGATCGCCTATTCACTGGTCGAGTATCGCCGTACAGCCTGCAAAGCCTCTCACTCGAACGGCAAAACATTCCTATTCGGTCGCTTAGGCGTATGGTGGCTAGTCACTCGTCCATTAGGCGAGGCAATGCTGCTCACTACGGCGCCAACTAACCGACAGGTCGAGCATATTCTTTGGAAAGAGATCAGGCAGACCCATCACCGTGCATTCTTGAAGTCCAAGGGGTTCGGTGACGTGCTTACGAAACAATGGAAGTACGGGGCAAACACGATTGGCTTAGGAGCCTCACCTAGCAAACACGACGAGTCTTCATTTCAGGGATTCCACTCGCCCAACCTGCTCATTCTGGTCGACGAAGCAGGCGGTATCCCTCACCTATTTGGTAATGCGCTCGAAGGTATTACTACAGGCGCCAACACGAAGGTCGCACTTATTGGCAACCCGCCAACAGATGAAGAGGGATCATGGTTCCAAAAGCAATGCGAGAGCGGGCTGTACAACGTAATTTCGATTCCAGCCACGTCTACCCCTAACTTTACGGGTGAAAAGACTGGGCGCTGTAAGACCTGTTCGCCAGAGTCGCCAGAGCATTTAATTAACGATCACCTCGTAGACAAGAAATGGGTGAGAGATGCAATCAGAACTTTCGGCAAGGATTCTAATTTCGTCCGCGCTCGCGTGTATGCCAAGTTTCCTACATCATCATCATCCAAGGTATTGCCTTCAGACTGGCTCGAAAGTGCTTGCCTCAATGAGAACCCTGTCAAGGGCGATTCATTAGAAATCGGCGTGGACGTGGCAGCAGATGGTGGAGATGAATTCGTTATTGCGGTTCGAGATGGATGGACTGGCAAAATTGTTCACAGGTCGTCTGGTTCAGAAAATAACAATACGATCCTGCTTGGTCAGACAGTGCTCAAATGGATTCTCGCTTGCCAGAAGATACACGCGCAACGTGATAACAAAACTCGTATTAGGGTCAAGATCGATGAGATCGGTGTAGGTCGAGGATTAACTGACTGGCTCAAACTGGAACTATCACGCAAAACCCATAACGCTGAGATTATCGGCATTAACGTGGCTGAAAGCGCGCGGGACTCTCAAAGATTCGCCAATAAGCGAGCAGAGATGTGGTGGAATATGCGTGACTTGATTCAGCCAGATAGCCAAGGGGCGCAAAAGGCTAAGTTGCAACTGCATCGCGGGGAACGCGAAGACGGCACGAAGATCATCGACTACGAAATGCTGGCTCAATTTGCAGCACCAACCTACAACTCTCGAAGCAATGGAACAATTGCTATTGAAAGTAAGGCTGACATGAAAAAGCGTTTAGGGCGTTCACCCGACTCCGCTGAAGCAATGCTGTTAGCCTTCTACAACCCAACTCCAAAAATTGATAACATTGATACCGACAATAGTTCCCTTAATGTCAATCCTGTGGTTGACTTCAGTTATGCCAATGACTTAGGGGCATTCGATATGGGATTTAATGGCGAGTACAGCGGAGGAATTTTATGAGTGAGAATTTCGAGGCTATAGGCAGAAATGCCAAAGGCGAAGAGGTAGCGTCCAACGGAACCATTTCTATGGAATTCGGTGGAAGAGACGCAATTACCATCAATCAGGCAACGGATCGAGAGATCGACGCCAACATCAAGCGCACAAACTCAGATGGAACTGACTGGAAGATCGTCTATGACACTCCAGAAAATCCTTCAACCTATTTCTTGGCTGCACGCGCTCACGGATATTTTGGAATGGGCACACGTGCGGTTATCGTTCCCCTAAGTCAATTAGAAGCATGGCAACGCGGGGTAATCCAAGACCCACCTCGCCCACGCAACGATCACATTTTTGACAACAAAGCCGCAGCGTTTGATTGGCTGCATACACTGACTCCCTCGATCAAAGAGGATTTTATGCGCGATAGAAACATTCTCGTACCGTCTGCCGTCCGCGCTACTGGAGAAGCAGGAATGCAGTCACTTGCCACTTTGAGGGAACGCGTAAATCCTTTTAGATGAAACAGCCCAAGGCGGTACCCGTTCCTTGTCAGGAAACAGACCCAGAGATTTTCTTCACCGATGTCAATGGTCTCTCATCTATCTACACAATTAACACCGCCAAAAGTCTTTGCCAATCTTGTCCCATAACGCAGCAATGCCTAGACCTAGCACTCTCATTCGGAGATGTGTGGGGAATATGGGGCGGTAAAACAAGACTTGAAAGGCGTAAGATTGCAAAGCAAAGAGGAATTACTTTGTCGAAGTATTACGCCAATAACAAAGGCATAAACAATGAATGATACGCCTGTCAGCATGATTACTGCTCGGCGTTTTGTTACCCTATTCCATAACCGAAACAAAAGGATGAGGCATGGCTGACAAGAATGAACACGCGCCACTGACTAGCGATGCCATCGGACAAGGTGGCAACGTAGATCGTTTTGATGTCAATGAAGGTATCAACTTTCCAACAGATACAAACGTTCCAGGGTCGGCTGGTGCGACTATTGCCAATCGTTTCGATGAAAAGATTATTTTCGATGTTGAATATGCGACATCAGGTTTACAGCGTGCAGGCGGATTTATTTCCGATGACTTCATTCCTGCCTTGCGTGGCGTTAATGGTCGTCGTACTTACCGCGAAATGTCTGACAACGATCCAATCGTCGGCGGCGTCATGTCTGCCTATCGTCGTGTGCTATCTCAACTCAATTACTATTTCGATCCTGCCGATAAATCAGTTGAAGCGCACCAAATCCTCGAATTCGTTGAAGAGGCTTGGAACGATATGCGTAAGCCTTGGGACAACACCGTTTCGGCTATCGCCACAAATCTAATTTATGGGTGGTCTCTGTTCGAGATTCTGTTCAAGAAGCGTGAAGGCTATAACCGCAACTCTCGTCTTTCATCTAAGTACGATGACGGCAAATGGGGATGGCACGATCTAGTTATCCGCTCACAGGAAACAATCTTGCGCTGGGAGATCGATCAATACGGCTCATATGGCGATGGCATTATCGCCTACCAGATGGTTGACCCATCGGGCGCGGGTCTCTTGCGTATCCCACGCGCTAAATTCTTATTGTTCACGGTTGAAGATTACAAGGAATCACCAGAGGGTCGCTCAATCTTGCGTAACGCTTACGTGCCTTACTACTATAAGAAGCGCATTCAGGAACTCCAAGCCATTGGTATCGAGCGCGATCTCGCTGGTTTCCCAGTAGTCACAGTTCCAGCAGAATGGATGACTTCAGACGCTCCAGCAAACGTGAAGCAGTCAGTCAACTCTCTTAAGCAGTTCGTATCAAACGTAAAGCGCAACTCCCAAGAGGGCGCCGTATTGCCGATCATGTACGATGAAAATGGCAATCAACTGATTAAGTTCGAACTCCTTACTTCAGGCGGTTCACGTCAACTTGATATCGACGCCGCTCTGAAGCGTTACGACGATGCTATTGCCATCTCACTGCTCGCAGGATTCTTGACCCTCGGACATGATGGAACAGGCTCGCTCGCTCTAGGCGTATCAAAGACAGATTTATGGCTTATGGCTATTCAGGCTATGGGTCGTGGAATTTGCGACGTAATCAATAAGGAACTTATTCCTCAAATTCTCCGTATTAACGGAATGGATGACTCACTTGCGCCAAAACTCACATTCGGTAATATCTCCGACGATGATCTCGCGCCGATATTTACAGCAATCGCAGGCATGGCAAAGGCTGGCGTCATTACTCCAGATAATCCTCTTGAGGATTGGATTCGTGAGTCAATGGGTGCACCTGCTCAAGAGAACCCTGTTACAGATGAAGAGCGAACGGCAACTGCTACGTCTTCATCAACTCCAGACTCTAAGGCAACTCCAAAGGCTCCAGATGCAGGCAAAGTTGCCCAACAAACCGCCACAAGTGAAGCGAAATCTTCAGATGCTCCGACAGATGAGAAAGACGGCGAAACCACTTACTCAACGAAGAAGTAAGCGATGAGGGTCTATCGCAAAGCGAAGGATAAGAGCAAGAAGCCCACTAAGCCACGGGTGAGTAAAGGAACGCGTCAACCCGCGAAACCTTTAACTCCTGTCGAACAGCAGGTTTCTACTCATGTCGCGGATACCTTGGTCACGCTACGTGCAGCAGTTGGCAGCGAAGCAGTACAAACGGCTATAGCGAGCGGTCACGTCAATACGTCTACTGATTCGTTTCCTTGGAACATTTTTGACACTCAGTTAATGGCGGTGGCTGATCCAATTGCTGAATTAACACGCAGGTCGCTAGTCATTCCTCACCTCATGCCTAAGTCAGCGGTGATCCAAACCAATTTCAACCACCTCGACCCACGAGTAGCAATGAGCGCACGCACGCAGGCGTCAAAACTTTCTGCTGCTATGACTAAAGAGCAATACGCCAAAGTTCGCACGATTATCGGCAATGGCGTAGCAAAGGGCGATACGGTCAAGCAGATTTCATCTTCCTTGCGAAACCATATTGGACTGTCCGCTCGTCAAGATGCTCAAATGACTTCAGCCGTATTGGACGCTACTCAATCGGGAATCGATGCAGGGCTAACTGGCGAAGAGTTAATGGCTCAAGTTCAAAATACAGCGGACTCTCTTTACAGCCGTCTCATCAATGTCAGGGCTAATATGATTGCCCGTACTGAAACAATGCAGGCACAGAATTCAGGTCTACTGATCGGGATACAGCAGGCAGTCGAAGACCCACAGTCGAGCGTCGACAACACTTACCTCAAGCGATGGATTGCCACAGATGACGAACGCACGTGTGAAACTTGCGGGGCGCTAGATGGTACTGAAGTTCCATTAGACCAAAACTTTTCAACTGACAATGGCGATGAGATCGGCTATCCGCTTGAGGATGGCTCAACGCCTCACCCTAACTGTCGCTGCACTGTAGGCATAGTTCCTCCAGATACAAATATCAATGATTACCTCAACCAAGATACTCAAGATGCTACGGCGTCAGATGTAGTCCCAACCGATTCAGCGGATATGGTCGATATCGCCGCGTCATTAAAGCCAAGCCAAGACATCATAAACATGGCTCTGCAAATGTTTAACAAGGAATTCAACCCAGATCAGCCACGTGATGACCACGGGCGTTGGACTTCTGGCGGGTTCACAGGGGATCAACTTGCCGCGCACCAAGAAAAATATTATGAAACTTATGGACAAGACAGATATGGGCAACTGGCTGGAATAACTAAAGAGCAATTTCAAGCCATTAAGGGATATACAAGCAATGGCTATAAAGACGTCAATGGTTATCTACGCACTGGCGCTCCAGTTGTGCCAGATAGCGGGAAATATCCTGCCGTAGAAGTTTATTCAGCCGTTTATTCTAAAATTGTAGATTCGCTCTCAGGTGAAAGCGTGCTCCCTCAAAGCCTAACTAACGCGATCGATGAGGCTGGAGGAATTGACAATCTTGATTTTGATTTTGAAAATATTGCGAAAGCATACGTAAAGAGCAACCCAGACGAAGCAATCCAAATGTACATAGATCAGAAATCGGCACCATTAGATAAAATTGTCTCCAATCTTGATTCGCTTATTGCTACTGCTCCATCTATGGGAGACGCCACGCTTTACCGCGTTGTCGATAACAGCGTTTTGGACAAACTCAGCGTTGGAAGCATAATGACCGATAAGGGCTACACGTCTACGACGACTACTGACATAACTCATGAATCGAATTTGTCGACAAGAATTGGTTTGGGTTCCATCAGTAATTCAGTCGATACGGTCGCAATCATCCAACCTAATCCTTCAGGTAATAACCCAGCGTTAGGCGTACAGCAGTTATACGTGGCGACTACTTCTGATTCAGCACTTTCTGCAAACGAGCAAGAAGTTCTACTCCCACGCGATACCTCTTTGAAGTTTATGGGATATCAGAATAACCTTGGTACTCAGGCTAAGGTCGCTATATTTCAAAGGGTGGGATAATGAGTAGATTCGTCACAAAACTAGATGAAGTAACCATTACCGACACGATTCCCGATAAAAAGGAAGATCAACCAGCGAAAACGAAAGACGAGAACAAATGACAATCGACGCTCAGTTCCTAGCCACTTTCGCTAAAACCTTAGACCCAGAAGAGCGCACTCAGTTTTTCCTCGATCTCATGAGCGGTGATCTCGACTTTGCCAAGTTCAATGACAATCATGACGACAAGGGAAGATTTGCTAGTGGCGATGGGTCTGGTAATGCTCTTGTAATTCCCGAAAACGGATGGTTTTCACAACATAATTCAGTATCAGCCACCTATCCCCACGTAGGTCTTTCCGATAAAGCAAAAGATATTGCCTCCCGTATTGGTAATGTTAAAACTGAAGTAAAAAATGAAAATGGCGTTAAGACCACAAATAGCACAGCCACGTACATGACTAAAGATGGTCGAATTATGAATATGACTTTAGTTGAAACGAACGAAGGGAATCAAGGCAATAACAGTCATTTATTGGAAGGCAACGTATCTGTTGAACAAGACGGAAACCGCGCTAACTTGACGTATCACACGTTGAGAGATGACTTTAATCCTCTTTCCACGCCAGCCAGCCTTGTCGCAAGAATTGGTTCGTCTTTTTCTCATACTGGTCTAGGCACGGCGATGCTTGAATATGCCCGCTCTGTTTCTGAATATCCAATTCTGCATTCAACAAAATTAAGCACTGAAGGTCAAGCCTTTGCCTCTACCACAAAAGGATTATTCCAAAAGTTTAACGAAAACCACGACGAGAAAGGTCGGTTCGCCCCGTCTGATAATTCAGGATCAACCGCACCTGCCGATTACCGAATGCAGCACCAAGCGCCTACCCGCGCTGATGATTTTGGCTCTCCTGCCACGAACATCGAAGAGATGATGCCCAACTTTTACGACAATCCAAAAATGTATGGATCGAGTTACGACAAGGCTGACCAAGAATCTCGAAATGCAATCATGGCTATCAAAGACAAGCCAGATGCTCAGGTCACGATTTATCGAGCCGTCCCTAGTGACGTCAAGGGAATTAACCAAGGCGATTGGGTAACCCTTTCCCCCACTTATGCCAACGAGCACAATCAAAGCAATCTCAACGGCGAGGGTCACGTAATTAGCCAGACGATCCCAGCAAGAGATTTATGGTTCGACGGCGACAGCGTTAATGAATTTGGATATGACCCTCAAGGTAATGGCGCAATTGCTAAAGCATTGTTCCTTAAATACAACCCAGACCAGCCTAGAGACCCAAATGGGCGTTTTGCGTCAGGAGATGGCATATCTAGTGGTCAAGCAGGCGATCTAGCCTCACAAGCCATGCAGGGCGGTTTTTCCTATAACCCTACAACTCACGCGGCACCTACAACTGGCTACATGGTCGCACGCGTGGGCGCAACAGTTGACGTACCAGCAGGTAATTTGCAAGAAGCAAAAAATGGGCTAAAGTCGTTCGTGGACAGCCACATGGCAATGTTCGCGGCTGACCCAAATCTCCACATCGGAGGATGGGTTGCCGATGGCAGGCTATATATCGAACCGTCGGATAATGTACAAAGTCTGGATCATGCAACGTCGCTAGGCAGCGCAAGAGATCAGATCGCAATTTGGGATGTAGCCAATGGACAAGAGATAAATACAGGAGGCTCTGGTGGACAAAATGCAAAAGCAGGAAGCAACGACCCTAACTTCGGCAAAGCGTTACATGGCGATTCCCGAAAATTGGGGAACGATGACGGAGGATCAGAAGGATCAGTGGGCGGAGGATTTCTTGGTCAAGTCTGGGATATTCTCAGCGCCAGAGAAGGCGTAGCCGAAACTTTAGGTTTCGTTAAAGAATTTAATCCCGAACAAGCGCGTGACGATCATGGACGCTGGACTTCAGATGGTTCGTCGAGCAGTGGAGCAACCGCTGGTAGCCTAGCCAAAGGTGTATACGACCGCGCTAAAGCCCTAGAACCAAGCCTTACTAAGACGATGCAAGGTCTTGCCGACAAGCACGGCGCCACTCTCGCAGGGCTAAAATATGCAGTCAAAGAGCAAGGGTCGCTGACAAACAAAATTCAAGATGTTGCCGACAAGCAATATCACGGTGACGTGCAAGAAGCGGCGCAACACATATCAGACGCCAACCGCTACACAATGCTTGCAGACCCAAGTACTTATATCGATACTGCCAGACAAGTCACGCAAGATTTGCAACAGCAAGGGTTCGATGCCAGAGTAAAAAACTATTGGACAGACGGCTCAAATTACAAAGGCATTAACGTCGCCCTTACCGATCCTCAAGGCAATCAGATCGAACTTCAATTTCACACGCCAGAATCGCTAGCAGTCAAGGAAGGCGATAATCACCCGATCTATAAGGAATACAGCCTTATGACCGAGGCTCAACAGGCTACGCCTTACGGCAAAGACCTCAATCAGCAAATGGTCAATAACGTGGCTAATTTAGTAACCCCTGCCAATGTTCAGTCATTCGGTACTCTCAAGATCGGCAAGAGTTTGTTCAATATTGATATACACGCTACACTCAACTTAGGAGGTAGAAAATGAAAGAAACTAAGTGGTTTCTAGGTCAAAATTCAAAGCGCGTCTTTTCCGTCTACAAGGCAGACTTCGAAGGTTCGACTATTACGAATCAACAGCAATGGTTAATTCCAAATAAAGATACTGGCTGGCGTAAAACTAATCAGGTTATGGATTGGTATTTCGTCGGAGAAGATGATTTGTACCCTTGCACAGAGGATGAAGCAAAGAAGTATCTCAGCGCGAGTTAACGCGAAATTGTTCCCTCTATTGCCCTATCCTTTCACTATCCAATTCGAGAGGGAAAGCAATGACCGAGTTCGCCAAGAGAGACTTCACACAAGACGAGCGCGACGCGTTAGCCGCTAAAGGTCATGCGATGCCCGATGGATCGTATCCAATCTCGACAGTAGCCGATCTTGATAATGCTGTACAGGCTTTTGGTCGTGCAAAGAATCCAACTGCAACCAAGAAGCACATCATTTCTCGCGCTCGCGCACTCAACGCTGTAGACCGTCTGCCGCTTAAGTGGAACGTATCTCAGGAAAAGACAAAGGCTAGCGAAATTTCAGATGCACTTGGTATTTCTACCGAGCCTGCAAAATTGAACGATAAGCACATCCCAGCAATTGACGATATGCACGACGCTATCGGCGCAACCAAGGTCGACCAGCAAGGTAAAGGCAACTACGCGACAAGCACTCACCTTTCAGCCGCTCAACGCCATCTCAAGGATGCAAAGTCTGTACTTGATACGAAGGCACTCAACTCTGACACAAAACACGTTCTCGCTAAGGCTGCACTTGGTAAGGCTAGCCAATCTTTAACTCACGCTACCCGTGAGGCATCGGCACCAGATAAGAGCGCGATCCACGATCACAATGAAAATTTGCGTGCATTTGCTGCAAACCCTCCTGCCGATTTTGCTAAGTACAACGATAATCATGGCGAAGGCGGACGTTTTACTTCTGTCGATGGAACCACTGGCGTTCCTGTCAATGGGGGTCATTCTGGCTCACTTAATGCCACAGTTAACGCTATGCGTGATGTTCACCGCACCTATGCCGATAAAGTTCGCGCAACGCAGATGTCTGGCAAGCCAATGTCAGCGGATATGCTCGATACGGCTCAAACCAAAAATGATGCTACGGGTCATCTCGCGGATGCCATCACTAGCCTTCAACACGATGACGCAGAAGCGGCACACGAATCCTTGCGTAATGCTGCTAGCACGCTTTCTGGAGATAAGGCGTTTTCATCCCACGCTGACACCGTTAACGGCATCGCAGACACTCTAGGCAAGAAGATCGGCAAGTCGCTTTCCCTTAATTTTGCGGAAATCGATTTTGCAAAGATGAATGAAAATCATGATGAAAAGGGACGATTTGCCGCTGGAGATGCAATTGCTAATTCCGCCGCTGGACTTTCTGTCCATGCCGAGACAAAGGCAAAGCAATTCGCTGACCACTATACGGCTACAAATGACAAGCAGGCTTTCCACGCCGCCAACAAGATGGCAATGGCTAAGATTTATGCTGATGCTGCACAAAAGGCAGCCGAAAGTGGAAATCTGAAAGATGCCGCCGCTAATTTAGCAAACGCCCATCAGACTGCTTACTCAGCCGCTAAAAACTTGGAGTCATCTAGCAACCCAGACACCAATCGTTTATCAGAAAAGTTAACGATGCCGTATGGTCGCGCTCAAGCAGAAGCACAAAGCGCGGTTACACAACACAACGCTTGGTAAAGGATAGGCATGAGCCTTAAATACAACAAGGTCAAAGGGAGCAAGTTCGAAACTGATCTTGTTGACTATTTGCGCGAGAAGTTCCCCGATCATTCGGCGAATATTCAGCGTATGCGCCTGTCTGGAAACGCGGATCAAGGCGACATAATCGCCACTCTTCCCCTCGGCAACCATATACGCCACATCATCATCGAGGCTAAAAACGTTCAAGAGTATGCCCTGTCTCAATTCGTAGCAGAGGTAACGGTCGAGGTCGAGAATTGGACACGCGCCGTAAAGTCATCAGGCAAGGCGTCTGGAATCGTCATCATTAAGCGCCGCAATAAACCTATTGGGCAGTCTTATGTCATTCACACACTCGATTCATTTTTGGAACTACTTGGATGAGCCAACTTATAGCCGACATCGGATTAAAAGATTTCTTATTCCTTAAGTACAACGAAAACCATGACGCAAAAGGTCGTTTTGCCACGGCTGATGGCGTGGGCGGTAGTGGGCTGTCTCTTCGAGAAATGAACAGAATTTCTAGCCGTAGCGATAAATACAAAAGCAAAGTTTACGCAGCCGAACATTCAGTAAGAGATGGTCAGCAAGAAATCCGAGGAACAATACCCAAGCCAGAAGCCCCTGCTTATCCAAGAGAAGCCATAGCCGCTGCTCGTGCCAATGGCGATCTTGCTACTTCTTATAGATTGTCTGACCAATACCAAAAAGATTACAACAAATATTCACGCGATTTCAGCAAGTACCAAAATGATTACCAAGTCGTGAATAAGCAATCTGATCTCGCACAGCAATACTTGGATGGTACTAAGGCTGGGGTATCAAATTACGTTAATGCCGTCACGGGGCAAGATTGGTTTAAGCAAGCCTATACTGATGGGGCAACAATAGGAATGCCCGACGTAAAAATTACGAACGTCAAGGGATATGCTGGTCAATATACATTCGGAACGGATGGCGCTAACCGAATTTCGATTAACGCTCCTTACGCCACAAACGAACCTACGATCCTTCACGAAATCGCTCATTATGCTCAAACGGTTAGCGCCACTTATTCTTATGAGGCTCATGGCGTAGGCTTTGCTCAAATTAACCTTCATATAACGGACAATGTAATCGGCGGAGCGCAAGCCAACAGACTTGCGGATGCCTACCTAGCAAACGGGGTGCCAATTGCCACAAAGTAAAGAATTCACAATTACTGACCCAATCCCAGACCCAGAATTGGTTCAAGAGCCGATCGACCCAGAATTTCTCAAGTCGTCCCCAATCTCTGTGGCGTACCTTCAATACAATAAATCCAATTATGGATATACGGTCAAGTCATTAGACAGCGAGACGATCCATGAATGCTCTACGCGCTATGACGCAATGAAGACCTTGCGAGATGAAGTGCTCAAATCGATTTCTGCTGGAAGTGTCCATGTCGATACTACGGGCTGGAAGGCACGCGATCTACGCGATAATTTCGAGAAGGCTATGGAAAATGATGGCGTCGGTGAATTAGGAAAGAAGCACGACCTACTCCACGAATTGTCAGGCGATGACGTGACCAAGGATCAGGCGTTATTGCATCACTTCATTACGTCCAAATCATCCGAGATGGGTGAACCTATCGATTGCGATGGCGGCGCTCTTTCTCAGCCTGTCATTTTGGATTACAAGCGCGATGTAGATATCAATGAAGCGATCTCAGAAGGATTGGTTTTAGAGGCAGACGGCAAGGAAGCAATCAAAGACGGCGTTACCAAGGCTGACTTAGCGACGCTTATGGACAGCGACGGCGTTTACATGGCAATCATTCCTAAAGAAACTAACGATATTGCCAAGGCGTTAGGAATTGAAAATGAAAAGATTTTTTTGCCATTCCTAGATTTCTCTAAGGCTGATACGCCAAAAGTTCTCACTGAAGTTGTCGATGATGGTAAACCAGATCAATACACGCTTGCTCCGTACTACGTACCTAATCAATTAGATGGTCATGATGAATGGGTAGAAACCCGCGATTTGGAAAAGGCTGTTAATGAATGGTCGCTGTTTTCGCCTAACCGAAATGTTTTCTTGCAACACAATGAAGACATCGTGGCTGGAACTTGGACTCAACTTATCGTCATGCCGTGGGAATTCGATGCTGAACTAAAGCAAGCCGATGGTTCGACAAAAGTTCACCACTTCCCTAAAGGAACTGTTTTGATTGGCGTAGTTTGGAAAAATTGGGCATGGGAAATGATTCTCGATGGGCGAATTGCTGGAATGTCTATGGGCGGAATGGCTCAAGAAAAATCAGAAACTCCGCCTCCATCGAATTAACTTTCCGCGCTTTACGCGATTAAAAGATTGTTTTCTGCCATTATTAGGACTTAGCGCGTCCGATGAAAGGGAATTCCATGACTGTCGTAGTACCTACTACCTTCTCACTTGTTATGGCAGGTGGCGTCGACTGGCAGATCGGTTTTACTCTTTTTCAAATTGTTGACGGCGTTAAAGAGCCGATTGACCTCACGGGCTACACAGCAAAACTGCAAATGCGATTGGCTTATGACTCTCCCGATGCTGTTCTAACGCTGACTGATGGTGCTGGAATTACTTTAGGCGGGGCGGCTGGAACAGTTCTCGTCCATGCAACTTATGAGCAGGTCAACGCAATCCCAGCAGAAACTTACGAGATAGGTCTTCAAATTATGTCGAGCGGGGAAGTGAAATACTCACTTCTTGAGCAGCAAATCGACAAACTTGAAACAGCGGTGCAGTAATGACCGAATATTTCGAAGTTGTCATCGATCCATCAAATTTTGACGTTACGGTTTCACCTACCCAGACCATTATCGAACTCACCGACGTCGGTTTTCAGGGCGCTCAAGGCG
>Ga0007866_1000004_pt1 | contig 94237 bp, 119 predicted proteins | sample CryBogCBH18Jul07_FD_71223 | JGI IMG/M metagenome (GOLD analysis project Ga0007866, IMG submission 71223) | Freshwater microbial communities from Crystal Bog, Wisconsin, USA - CBH18Jul07 | ecosystem: Environmental > Aquatic > Freshwater > Lake | place: Crystal Bog, Wisconsin, USA | collected... | reverse complement strand
GTCTTGGAGTGCCACTCGGTAGCCGTGTGCGTAGGCGGAACCGTATTCGCTAGGCGTGACCTCTTTGAGCATGAACCGAGCGTTGTCCACGAGGTCGTCGTAGAGGTTGAGTGCGTGGATGGTGTCGCAGGGCCAACCGTGCATACAGGAACGACACCACGGGCCAACCTTGCTCTCAAGGCAACGGTGTTTCTCTCGCAGGGCATCTCGCTCTTGCTGGTTCATCACTCTGCCTCCCTCACGACATAGCCATCTACAACCTTGTAGCCCTTAGGAAGAATGGTGCGGTCGTTGCCACGTGCGTTCCTGAGGTCTGCGTCCCTGAGGTATGCGCCAACGAGGTTTGCGTCCCAGAGGTTTGCGTCCGTGAGGTCTGCGACCGTGAGGTATGCGTCCCTGAGGTTTGCGTCCGTGAGGTCTGCGCCACTGAGGTCTGCGTCCCTGAGGTCTGCGTCCGTGAGGTCTGCGCCAACGAGGTATGCGCCACTGAGGCTCACCACTTCGCCAACGAGAACTCGCTTGGCTCGCAACTTGTCGCCAGTGTCCACGATGGGTTCACCGTCCGGCACCGTCACTGTGACCACAGTTCCACACCTAGCCCACCTCAACGCACCGGCAAGGGTTGAGCAGAAGTTGATACCTGCACCGCAGTCCTTGTCTGGGTCAAGGTTGAGGTCATCGGCTTCGACAATCGTTCCCGGCGTGTAGGTAAGTTTGTTGGCCTGTGTTGGTGACTTCAGGTCTTTTGTGACACCCTTGTAGTAGGGCTTGTTTCTGATGATGTTGTTCATAGTTTCTCTCCACACTTGGGGCAGTAGCGATAACCCATGTCAGCGTAGATGTCTTCAGAATAGGCATTGCTGGTCCAGTCGGCGTGGTCGCACTTCACAAGTGTTGCGCCGTTGCCCAAATTGATTGGCTCACCACGTTCGTATGCTTCAAACACAGGCATAATGCCGGTAAGCTGCTTGGCATCATCCCAACGATAGTACTTGGGTGCTGACTCATTCTCTTGTGGCTTCTCTGCCTCCCAAGCATCCAGTACAAAGATAACATCGCAGGGATAGCCATCACCACATACATCGCAGGCTTCTACATCATCACCTGTCATCCTGTCTTCATAGACAAACAGATGATGCTCACGACGCAGTGCGTCTCTTGAATACTGATTCATTCTCCATCTCCGTGTAGTCGGCACTCGCACTCATCGTCGGTGCATTCATCGTGATCAATTCCTTCATTGCCATCAGAGCACTCGCACTCAACACCACAGTACCAGGCGCAGGGTATGCTCAGACATTCAGGGCAGGTTCTTTCAGAGTAGTATCCCATTATATTGCCTCTCCACACTCTGGACAGTATTTGAAATTCACCCAGATGTTAGTACCTTCATCAGGATCAAGGATTTCTCCACCATCAATGTGACCACATACTGGTGCGAACGCCAGCTGATGCGCAAGCATAACATCATCAACGCCTACAGAATCAATAATGGTGCACACAGTATCTACTTGCGTCACGGTAAAGGTACCCCAATCAGGTTCACCAATGATCCGTACCTTGTCTCCGACTCTAAACTTATTATCGATGATCATCGTATCCACCTCTGAAGTTGTATACAAAGCACCATCCAAACAGTACGCCATCCAGTACCCAACCATCATTGTCATACTTGCGCAGGCATGGCAACAGAAAGCGTCGGTCAGTTACCTTGTACAGGTATGCACGCTTGAGCTTGTATTTGTTTTTCATCGCTCTCCTTTGTAGTTCATGATGAAACTCTTGAGCCCTTGCTCAACACCACAGATGCTACAGATCTCTGTGGTGTTATCGGTTCTACTCAGGGCGCCAGTCCCAGAGTATTCTAAACCGCACAACGGGCAGGTTTTGCTATCAGCTGAGGAGTTCATCTACAACCACACTTTCACACTGGGTGCAGTTGATGCTGTCACCGTTGGTAAGATAACCGATGGTCCAGAACAATTCATCGACTGGATAGCCATCCGCATCTACATTACTTTGCTCACGCTGGTTCACGCAAGCTTCACACCAGAACTGACTGGTGTCTGCTTCGATGTATATAGCTGTACGGTATGTCATGTTACTCTTCCTCTTCTTGCACTGGGTGATGGCAAAGCCCATCTTCAATCAGTCGCATGGCTGTACGACCGTAGTGACCTTGTAGGGTCCAAGCGTGACCGGTATCGATCAACTCTTGAAACAGTTTGATAGTATCTGAGAACTCGAGTTCACCAGACTCATAAGCAATGAGCTGGTCCACGAGTGGCAACAGTGTGTTCATGATTTTCCTTTCATCTGGTACTGCACAGATACCCAGAGGCTCACTGACTCAGGGATCTTGATTGTTGTTATTAGATCAGGCTGACCCACTGACCACGGCGGGTACGACGGTGACCACCGTAGATACCATACCTGAGATCATTGGACTGACCAAACTTCAAACACTCTGCTACAACAGGGCAGTTGCGGCAGGCTTCCAGGGCAATGCGCATCTTGTCCAGGTCCTGACCGCCATCACCAGTATCGGTGAAGAACAGATTTGTGTCCATGTTTTTGCAGGCTGCTTGATCCCGCCAGTCTCCAGGATTGTAATCAAGCAGAGGCCTGATCAAATCCTTGTCAATGCTTGTAGTCATGTGTTCCTCCTAGAAGGTTCTTGAGTAGCGACGATTATGCGTAGCATTAATGGATTCTGCTGGCTCCCTGTCCCTATGACTGATACTAGTATCCATCAACTTGAGTTGAACATTCACCCACTTTCTGACATCTTCTTCCGAAATGCCATTAGTCTGAAGTTGGACAGCCAGCATCATCATGCAATCAACCAGTTCCTTAGCATGCCAACTGCTTCTGCAATTGATACTCATCAAGATATCATTGCGATTGATCCTGTCATTTTTGATGCCAACAACATTGAGCACAGGATACTTGATGCGCAAACCCAGTTCATTGCCCTCTTGTAAGTAGAAAGCAATGTCAACACTATCACGCTTGCGTGTAGTGTAGTTGAAGATGCGGTTGGTACGTGTTGTCCAACCGTCATCTACCCTACGCCAACCTACCAGTCTCATACTATTCTTCCTCCTCGTCTGATTCTTCCATCAACATGTCAAACAGTGCCATGGCATCCCAGCCTAGGAGCCGCTTGAACTCACTGTTGATCAGCTCACGATCACCAGGTCGCAGCATGTCTTCCACAGTAATCTCATTCTGATTTAGATACTTGAAGTGTTCTGTGATCACATTGCTAGCAAAGTCTTTGCTCACTGACATGTGCATCGCAGTGATCGCTCGCAGCAATCTTTCAAGTATGTCCAGCCCTTTCTCTTTACCCATTTTATCAAACAGATCATTGAGATCGTGAATGGTACGAAGCAGCATGAGTCCAACCACGGCATCCATGGTGACATGCTTGCGTGATTGTTCAAACAGATCGATGTACTGCATATGATCAATTGACTCAGACCCAAGCATCTGCTCGAACTGCTCTTGGTTCATCTCTTCCATTGTTACTCTCCTTGCTCTCGAAGGAACTGTTGGATACGCTCGCGAAACTCCTCTGGCAGGCGATCATCGCCAACCACATCACGGAGTGCACGAATTGCAGCGTCACGAACTTCCTCAGGCAGATCATTGATAGCCTTGTCGATGTCCATGTCGACGCTGAGCTCAAGCCCACCCACTGTGAGACCAATGCCAAGGGCAGGGATCACAAATGAATCGGTTGAGAATGGTTCACCGTACAGATCGACGGCTGACTGCTGAAGCATCGCAGCAAGCACCTCGAGTCCTCTGGTAAGATTGTCATACATGTCTGAGAAGGTAGACACAACTTCTTCATTGGTCCATGGCTTCATGCCATCGATGCCATCTTTCATGCATCCACCCATCATGTCGTTAATTGCCATGGGCAACTGACCCATCATAACAATCCAATCCTTGAGCTTGCCAAGGTGAATGCCAAACTGTGTGCGAACAGTAAAGGCTTCATCCATGTCAAGGTTAAGGTCGCTGAAGTCATCAGCCATTGCTAACCTCCTGGTTGTAGGGGTGGGCAGTTTATCTTCGGTGATGCCCAGCACCTAGTCAGTTCTCATGTCTCATCCAACTGACAAGATTAGCTTCTCACCCTCCGCTGGGATCTGTATAAAGGAACAGTTAGCCTACACCAGCTTCCCCTGGTGTTGAGTGTGTAACAACTAGGCAGAGCCGTAGAGCGGCGTCGATGGTTGTGATAACCCATACTTGCGGGCATATTGGTTGCCTAGCTGATACAGCAGGGGTTATGCACCAAACGAATGATGCATAACCTCAAGCAGGATTCCAGTCGCTATGCTCAGAGCGACCCTAGTTCCTTTGTATCATACCAACTAGGAAGTATTAGTGAGAAAGGATCACACCTTCTTGTACCGGCCACAAGATGCCCCAATGTTGTACGTAGGTATTGGATACCTCCATCAGCTTCCCCTGATGGTGAGTGTGAGCCATGTTTTGTGAGTGTCTGGGCTCAAAGACACTTGACCTCAATGCTGTGGTTGCTTGGGACGATCTGCGATCATCTTAGCAATGTTCCGTGTGCTGTCAGGCAATGGAACATCGTAACTCTCACACAGACCAATCATCTTGTTGATCATGGTATTCTGCATGTCGATCAGGTTATTGAGCTGAGTAACAACCTTGTCGTTGGCTTCGATCATCTCATCCTGAATACCGAGCAGCGTAACCAACTTGGTTGTCAAGTCACGCAGCTGTTCGATGTCAGTGTGAGCATCGATCTTTTCCTGAGCAATGCGAATGAAGTCTTGCTTGCTTGTGGTCATGATGTTACCTTTCGGGTTGTGTACCCAGTGAGCCAACAGTTATTGCTGCAGGCCCACTGGGTACTGGTTGTTAGTACTTGCCGAGCAGGGCGTCGCGCACGCGACCAGATGGCTTGTTGAACTGACGCATTGGCTTACCAGTCCTGCAAGCAGCGATGGCCTCGCGCATGCTGGGGATCATGATGATCCGGTGCTTCTTGACCAGCTTGGCACACTGGATGGACAGGTCGTGACCACCGTAACCCTGGATGCCGAACACCTGGCCGTCAGTAACCCAGACGATGTCCTCGCCAGGCTTCTTGTGACGGATAGCCCAGGTAAGAGCAGTGCCATCGACACCGTTGCCACCACGCTGCACGTCCTTGAAGCCCTTAACACGCCAGCCACGCTTGGCCAGGATGTGTGCATTTGGCAGGCCGCCGCCGTTGTCAGGATCACTGTAAGCCATGATGAGAGCTGCAGGCGCAACATCAACGATAGCCTCAATGTCATCCTGATCCACGTGCATACTACCACTGACATCCAGCAGGTAGATACCACCCTTTGTACGCATCTTGTTAGCAAACATGCGCATCTCAGGGTCAGTGTAACGACGGCTGGGGTACACAATGCTGCGACCAATGATGTTGGCGCGGCGCTTGCGTGCCATGTAGCCCTTGACCTCGACGGTGAGAGGCAGCTCGTGATTGAAGATGAGAGGGCCGAATATGTCGCCGCTGTCTTCATCTTCATCAGGATCTGTTATGAACTCAAAGTCATCAGGCAGGTCACTGGTGTCAAGCTGGCTCTCGGGATCAATGCGCTCGTAACCACGCAGGATCTCTTCCGGATCCTGTTCACCGTAGTTCTTAGCACGGTTGTCCTCGCTCTCAGCAAGTTCCTGACGGATCTGTTGCGGAGCACGATAACCATCAGCCATGTAGTTGGCAATACTACTGGCTGCGTACACTGAGTGATTGAAACCACTAGGACCGTAGACATCATCCCCGTAGTTCAAACGCTTAGTGTTACCGATGGACTCAACGTCGTCATCGAATGAGCTACTGAGCTCCTTGGCTAGCTTGCGCAAGCCACTGCTCCAGTCACTGTTGACACTGCGCACGCCAGAAGCAAAGCTGTCGAACGCCTTGGTGCCAAAGTATTGAGCGGTGAACTCGACGCACTTGTTCCAGGCTTGAGGCGTGTTGGTGGTAGCCAACCGCTTGCCAAGAACTTTCTCGCTGCCGTCAGGCTCGATTGGAATCTCGAATGCTTCAGCATACTGACGAGTGACAGCGTTGATACGACCGAGGTCAGCAAGCCGTAGCGTGTGCTCAGTAACGATACCCCCATGCTTACTTGCAATGTGCTTGAACAGCTTGTCGTCAGTGGGTGCGATACGAAGACGCACCATCTCACGCAGCCGAACCAGCCGGGAATGGTCGTCCCCCGAGAGGGGGACAGACACAATTCCCTTAGCGAAGTCTACACCGGTGTTGAAGTCACCTACACTGGGAACAACTTCCCACTGCAGTGACGGGTCAAGATCCTCACGGTATGACGCAACTACGTTGGGTAGTGGCGTGATCCGAGGCTCTTGCGGGTTAGATTCGCTAGCCATGACTAGAAGCTGACTTCGCCGGTGTTGAGCAGGCCGAGGCGCAGGTGACGGACGATCTCCTCAGCAAGCTGAGGACCGAACGCAAGCGCAGCAGCACGGTCAAGGTCGAATGCCGGGTCAGCAAGAAGCTGGTTGAAGTACTCGAACTTGCGCAGCGACACACGCTGACTGTAACCGTTGAGGTTACCAGCACGAGAGCTGATCAGCGTGGCAGCCAACATCCGCTGTCTCTCAGGGAACTGCATGAGAGCTGACGGGTGAGGAGCGTTGATCTGGATGTGCGCAGGGAAACGGTCCTTGAGCGCGTCCGAGTCAAGCTCGTCAATGTTGGTGATGTTGGCGGTCATCACCACGGAGAAACCAGGTGCAGGCACGATGGTCTCGCCGGTGGCAACGATCACAAACCGAGCTGACATAGCTGAGTCGGTGAACGCCAACAGCTTGGCGAGCACATCGCTACCAGCCTTGTCGATCTCATCGATGATGAGACGGCTGCCGTTGATCCAGGCACGGCTAGCAGCACCGTAACGCCAGTCGAAGGTGCCGTCCTTGGTGATGCCCATGAAGCCGTCAACGTCGGCACTGGTCATGTCCTCGGTGCAGCTCATGCGCTCGACACCACGGCTGACATCACCGAAGTACATGCCAGCGAAGGACTTACCGATTCCTGGGGGGCCTGAGAGGAAGACCTTGTTGACACCTGCGTTCATGATGTCACGCAGGTCACGCCAGCACTCGGGCTCGGGGATACCGCCGAAGTCGTCGGGGTTGTAGGAGATGCGCTCCATGGTGTACTCCTTGGTAGGGGTGGTTGGGGCTGCCGTCACGGCGGTGTGCGTCGAGACGGATTCTGGCACTGCTTGCTCAGTTGCCTGAGCGGTGTCCTTGCTGATACCCAAAGGGTTAGCGAGGAACTCTTGCAACAACTCGTTGGGAGTGTTGTTGTCAGCCATGATTATCCTCCAGGATAATATAAGGGTGGTGCCCCACTGGTACCGGAGTGGTACCAGATTCAATGCACAGGCGGCTCACTGCTCCAATGCGTTGAAATTTACTGGTACTGCGCAGTACTACTTGACTGCGTGGATGCGCACCGTGCGCTTCTTCTTGTCATTCCAGATGTTAACCATCTTGTAACCACGCAGGCTGGCTTCCTTGCGCAGCTTGGTAGCAAACTGAGTGGTGTTGGTCATGACATCAGCCAGCCTGTCGTTGCTGAGCACGTGAACCTGACCGTTGAGAACCAGGTCAAGAAACTCCTGGTGTTCTTTCCAATCAATGATACGGACCGGATTGGTGTAAGAACGGTTTCGAGACCTGTTAGCCTTCTTGACAACTGGATGCTCAATCACTGGCTCAACAACAGCAGGCTGAGGCATTCCCTTGGTCACCACGTAGGTGGTAGGGATAGGCTGAGGCTGCTCCGCCTGCTTTTTGGCACTCACCAAGACCTCGATAGCTTCAATGGTCTGGAGAACCTCGTCGGTGTTGACCTCACGGCCAAGCACTGCTTCAGTAGCGGCCTGTACCTTTTTGATGGTGTCGGTGATCTTACTCATGGATTTCTCCTCTTACTTGCAGCCGTCAGACCACTCTGGTCTGAAGCCATGGTTTCTGTGATAGTACCAGAGAGCAACGGTACTCTGTTGATCTCCAGTGGCTTGTGCAGCACTAGCAGGTAAGCCAGCTATATTATTTCTGGCATACCACCATTCGTGCGGCATGATCTGATACCAACCACCAGCATGACTGTGCGGTTCAACGACAGTGCTGTGGTTGCGTGACTCTGTCCACCTGATGCATGCGAACACCAGCTGTACCCTGAATGGTTCTCTCCACATAGGGTCATACTTGCTGGGCCAACTAGCAAGTGGATCGGTTGAGCGTGTGTCCCACCGGGTCAATGACCTGGGCGGAACAGGGTGGTGAACCACACTACTGACAACAACAACTGCCTCACTGGTAGTAGTTGGATGATCTGTGCTTGATGCTACCGGGCTGTTGCCAGCCAGGCTCATCCAAGCCCACATCACAATCAGTACGAATGATCCTCGATTAAAAACACGCCCCCAGTTGATAGTCATAGGCTATCTCACTCTCTGTCCTTTCGGTAGATTGTTGGTGAACAATCCGTGAACTCTTAGTATACCATCAGCACTCCTCTCGTTCCAGGACTTCTTCTTGACCCTGCTCGAAGAAGGATTTGTCGTCACCCTTCAACAGCATTTCAGCCTGCTGATCGGTCAAGCCCATGGTGTAACCCTCTTCATCACCCATGCCGGTGATGATCACGTCACCACGGATAGCGTACTGATAGATGCTGGGGCTGAGCCCTTTGAGCAACCAGGGGTAGTGCTTGAGGTACAGATCCGAGGCGAACTCGTTGGGATCCAGGCCAATGATATGACCCTCATCGTTACACCACATGTCAACCCCGTAGTTGGGCAGACTAACACAGTCAAAGATGCCATCAACAGCAGCTTTGATCATGCCGTAGCTGGTCTCCTTGGTGAACTCAACCAGTTCACGGGAGTTGTTGGCGCGGATGATAACAGCTTTCATGTTATTCCTCATCTTTCATCAGATAGGTAAAAAAACCCATCCCTATTGTTGCCAGACACAAGCATGCAGCGTTAACATACTTGCGGTGAGCCAGGTCCAAACATACTGCAACCAGGCTCAATACCAACCAGAACTGCAAGAATCGATAGAAGTATCTCTGCATATGTCTCCTAGATGGGTTCGATGTCAGGGTACTTGTGGATGTAGGCCAGACCTTCACCGGTCAGGCCATTGTTACTGTTGGCAATTCGCAGGGCTTCTTGGATCTGATTGGCAAGAGCTGCTGAACTCATAGAGTCAAGCACGAAATCACTCACTAGCTGATCCTTACCACGCAAGGCACGCCAGGCACGAACCAGGCGTCCAGCATCTCGATAGCTCTGCTCGTACATCACCAGTGACACATAAAACTCATTGTCATAAGCTTCAATGTCAACAGTCAGTACGTGACCGTGACAGTGGCAATCGTAGTACTCTCTGTAGCAGAGTGTGTCATTGTTGCTCATGTTGCTCTCCCTTGTTGGGTTGGTTGATTCCCAGGCTATACATGTAGCCAGGGCATAAAAAAATTTTTCGGCGTCAGTTCAATCAGATCCGCGGAATCTGTGCGCCAAGCAGGCAATCCATCATCAGCTGCATCTGTTCGTTTGAGGGTCCGCGCTCTGATTCAAGGATGCGAACAGCGTGCATGCACATCTCTAGTGACAAGAGATCTGGGCTGTCGGCACGGTTGATCCCGGCATTGCGTAAGATCCACTCGTGATCACGGCGACGGCTCTCGGGGATCTGCATGCCAGCCATGAGCCGGTCAGCAAACTCCCAGATGGTTTCTAGTTCTGTCATCGCTGTTCCTTTCTAGTAGTCACTGGGCAGCATCACAGTTGTTACACTGCGATTCCATGTTGCAGGGTGAACAGGTAGATGTAACCTCGCACATCGTACCAGATCTCAAGATCGCCCCATTCATCAGTGACCCTGGCAGTGTTGATGCTGTTGGTGTGAAATCGACAGGTCCAGATGTGAGGGCTGCGATCAATCGTGACCTCACCATCCGGGCTCACAACCTCTACAGGCAGTGGCTTACCAGTGTCAGGGTCAACTGGCCAGCCCACCGCCAGATCGTGAGGATCCGGGTGGTTCACCCGCCAGATGGTGGTGTCAAGAGTTTCAACCCACTCATCACAGCTGCTGAACCGTGTGAGCTCGGGAACCGCACTGGTAATGGCAAGTTTTGCAGCAGCCGCACTGGCAAAGGCTCCCAGCTCGTGCTTGAGTAGGTTGCTGGCACGGCCCCAGTCAACGGGGTCGGGTTCACAGTCACCCTGCAGTGTTGCCAGATAGATGTTCTGATCAGTCATTGGTTGTCTCCTGTTGTTGGTGTGATGCTTGAGGTCAGGCAGGTGTACTGCCAAACCCCTGCTGCATCAGTTGCCCAGCAGTTCTTCCAGGGTGTCTGGAACCGTGCTGGTGTGGGTGTGGTGAGCGTTGACCTGTACTACGGTCTCATCGAAGTTGCTGTTGATCCACAGGATATCTGCGTAGTCCAGCTCATGTGTAATGCCATGAACCATGTCGTGCATGGTGAACATCATTTCTACAGCCAGGTCAAGCCCCGGGCATTCATCGGTGTGCCCGCCGGACTGCTTGCAGGGTGATTCAGGATAATCCTCGCACAGCTCTCGTGCTTCCTCCCGCAGATTCAACTTGTAGGTGAAAAAGATCTGCTGTTCGTTGAAGCCAGCCTGCAGGTCCAGCTTGTTCTGATAGGGATGATCTCTGCTCAGGTGCCACAACAGTTCATCAATAGTTGTTGGGCTGGGCATCTGTTGGGTCATTACAGTACCTCCATTGGCACTCGATGTGTCTCGAACAGGTGAGCAAGGCTGCGGGTGATGCGCTGGTGATTGCACACACGATCAATGCTGGTACCATCGCGCAGCTTGAAGGGCTCAACAACCCATTCCTGCTGCGTGAGGTGCTCATCGATAACAGCCCACTGCTCGGTCAACAGATCGTATAGTGGAAGAATGGTCTGCCAGTTGTCGGGAGTCCAAGCACTGGGCAGGCAGGGGTCAAGATCAACCCACTGTGTGCGAGTCCAGTCGTTAGAACCACGAGCACTGGTAACCTGCTCCAGCTGGAAGAAACGTGGGCGGGAACCCCACAATACCCCCCAGTGGATATGAATACGACCCGCACCGTAGAGCACGGGCTGACCTGCGGCCTGTCGCTCCAGTGCACCAGCAGTGTAACCCTGCCAGCAATCAACCATACCATCCCACACGGGGATATCCATGGGTACTACAGGTTGCTTACTCATCTGACACCTCCAGGTATCAACTGGACCAAGTGAACGGTTCACACAGGCCCACACTCAGGCAGCATATGACTGCAGGAATGTACTGCATCCAGTGATTAGTTATCACAGGACATATATGAGGCTAACTTAAATCTGCTAGCCAGGATCTTGGACTTGTTTATGTAATAAACAAGGACCCGATTAGCTTAAGTCATGTCATCCTCCTCATCAATTGTCTGCACTGGTAGATCATTGGGCACACACTCACACAAGCTGGTTGTACAGGGTTCCACGTGCCACTCACCCGGATGACTACAAAGATAGCACCAGTTCACAATTGTTTCAGGGGGAACCATGAGTACCTTTACCTGTTTACCATCGGGGAATGTCCAATCAAAGATCGCTGGGCCACGATAAGTTACATCGATGCCCTGCTCCCGGTCCCTGGCCACACTCATCTTGAATGCAACTGGACCATACTCTCTTTCTGCAGCGCGATACCGTTCCCGTTCGGGTACCAGCTTGCAAGCAGCACGGTACTCAGCAGCTGCCTGAACGAAAGCTTCTCTCTCTGATCTGGTGGCAGCAGAACGCTGTTCATGATCCAGATGTGAATGCCGTCTCATGGCTTCGACCCAGGCCTGTGATGCCTGTTCTTCCGCCTGATACTCAGGGATACTCCTGATGGCTCGCAGCCAGGCACGCTCGGCGCGTCGATACTTTTTCAACAGCCGATTGTATTCCCGTTCCAGTTCTTCAGGGATACTCATGTTGACCCTCCTCAGATGTTTCACGTGAAACATGTGTGCGTACACATGCACACAACCAGCTGGTACATGGCTCCACGTGCCACTCAACAGGGTGGTCACACAGTTCACACCAGCGGGCAATTGTTTCACGTGAAACATTACTCATGGGGCTCAATTGTTTCACGTGAAACATTCATATCACTCGGGTTGGACGGATTCATACACCGGTTCCCAGCGCATGAGCACAGTTCCTGTGCACAGCATGAGATTCTCACTGAGCTTGAACTCCAGGTGCATGTAGCCCTGCTCGTTCAGCACAGTACGCATCTCCAGGTACTTGTACACGGTTGGTATGCCCTGTGTGCTGTGGGTAACGGTACTGGCATCAGCATCCACCAGGTACCAGTCACTGTGATCCACGCTCAGGTAGTACCTGTTCCAGGCTTTCACTTGCATGATATTCCTCTCTATGTTTCACGTGAAACATGTTGTCCACAAGTTATCCACAGGTATGAATAACTTATTGATGGGTGGGCAGTTTAACGTGATGCCCAGCACGCCCTGTTGCTGTTACCCGTTACAGGGATACGGAGCTAACCTAGTTAGCAGATGACTCGTCAGAAGACTGGTCGTCCAGCTGGGCTGGTGCAGTGAGCAGCTCTGCGATCTTGGGAAGATCCAGGCACACACGCATGGCCTGCCAGAACACCAGCTGTCCACCGGGGCTGCGGCGGATGCTGTCACGACGCAAGCTGGGCTCTGTGGCACCAACCTGCTGGAACAGCTTCCAGTTGTCGCTCTCGATCACGCGTGCGAGAGTGTCGCTCACGTGCTTGCTGAGTCCCAACCGGACCACGCTCTCGACGCCCTTGTTGTACATGGTGTACACGGTCGTCGGAGTACCATCACGCGTCACCATCTGCTTGGTGTACATGAAGATCTCAGCGAACTGACCACCGGCCCGGTCCTGCTCGGTCCACACCGGCTCCGAGAGAGGAGTGATGGGGTCGAGCAAGCCAGTGTGCACGTAGTAGCCCTGCTTGCCATCGGCGTTGGTGGTGAGATCACTCATGATCCGCACCAGCTTGCGACGCTTCTGGTAGGGCTGCTTGGTCACAAAGGCATCGGTGACCTGCTTGCCTTCGAGCAGATCGAGCATGTGGTTGTGAACCACGCGCGCGTAACTGTTCTGCTCGCTGGTGAACATCTCGTAGACCTGGCCCTTGACCAGACCCACGGCGTCAACCTGCGCAATGCTTTCGACAGCAATGCGGTGGTAGCTGATGCCGTCCACAGCCATGAGCTGGACTGGGTCGATGAGGACCTGTCCCTCTCGGACTGAGTTCGAGCTGTCGCTGAACTGCTGACGCAGTGAGTCGTAGAAAGCGTTGCTCTCTGCGACCATTGCGCGGATGCTCTCGGTGGCTGCCGAGTCAGTGGAAGCAATCGTGCTTCCGTTCCGGGTGCCCGAAGGCTGACCGTTCGTCAATGTATGACTCCTGATCGTGCATCAGAGTGCTGATGCGCCAATGCCACACTTGTGGCGGTACTGCACTGCATGCTTCCCAGCATTCAGCGTCTCTCCCAACCTGTGCACAGGCAGGAAGACTGGTGTGCTATACGCACATGACTGACCACGGACTGAGCCCATGATCAGCTAGTGTGTACACCACGAGAGCTAGTCTTCAAAGTAAAGGCTTGCGATCTCTTCACGCAGTTCCCACTTGTTGTGAGTGCGTTCGATCTTGCTGCTGATACGCTTCCAGTTCTTCCCATTGCGGGCACTGCGCTTGATGGCAGGTGCTTCGCCCAGGCTGTAGCACCACATGCAGTCGAACACCCCCTTGATGTAGGGCCGACCACGGCGCATCTTGCGGTGGCTATTGGGTAATGTGCCGCTGCGCTGCTTGCGGTAAGCATCGTTGCTCATGTTCCCTCCTCAGGGACTAGATGGATACTGCAGGGGTGGAGTACCCCGGTGCTAGGTCTCTAGCTACTCCACTGCTTGATGTGACGGTGGGGCATCAGATGAGCCCAGCAGATTGAAGAGCTGCAGCCATGCTGTTGTTGCTGACCTGCATCTCCAAGGAACGCTGCTTGAACTCTGCGAGGTCTTGCAGGGTTGCGTTCATCTTCTGCTCACGAGCAGCGTTGCCCTGGCGACGGCTCTTGGCTTCGACCGGCTGATCGATCTTGCTCAAGAGTTGACGGCCCCAGGCATCACTGGTCTCGCTGACAGTGTGAATGATAGGTGGCTTTGACATATGTTTCTGTTTCACCTCCTCCGGCTCACCAGTCCACGACGGAACTGCATGAGTGTCTCTAGTAGGGATAGAATGAATGAGCTACTTGTTCTTGACTGGCTCAGCCAAGAAGTAGTGCTCAGCGCACACACGCTCGTGCATGGTGCCAGCGAACGATGGACGACAGATCTCGCCATCATTCTGACAACCACGCTCGAGACGCTTGTCGTAGTAGGTGCACTTGTGCATGACTACCACCTCCTTTCTACTAGTAGGGACAGGACGAATGAGTTAGCCGCGGATGCCTCGGAGCAACCGAGGACGGTTCAGGTTGCGACGCAGCTGACTCTTGAACCGGCGCAGCTCTCGACGTGCCTCTCGGTACTTGTCGCGTGCCCGATCCGTCGCCTCGCTCTGGTTCTGCACCTGGAACTGCACGCAGCTCAGGCAGAACTGCAGATCGGTCAACCTGCGCTGAGTGTAGAACTCAGCCATGCAGTTGACGCACTTGTTTGCCTTGATTGGCATGACTATCATCTCCTTGTGGGATTGACTACCATCCTGATGGATGGTGTAGGAGCCACAGACCTGGGGGAGGAGTTAGCCTGTGACCCCTACACCACCCACCCTGTTGGGTGAGTGGGCACTACCCGTTATTCGGGCAGTTCATCCATGGGCAGCTCAGCAAGCATCTGCTTGCCGAACTCGTGTGCCTCTGGACCGCTGAAGTCCTCGTGGACTGCAACGTCCAGCAGGTTGCGAAGATGTGCCAGCTCCTCATTGTTATGGAGCAGGATCATCGTCCACTTTCCACCAGAGATTTGCATGTTTCACCTCCTTTCAGGTGTAGTTATCGAGTGATATCGACTGGCGTTAGTTGCCTTCGCCAGGATTGCCGTCGACCATGAGGACCAGGTCGTACACGCAGTTGAGCTCGTCGTCCTCTTCGGACACGCCGTTAGCACGCATGGTGTCAAGCTCACGCTTTAATGCGCGGCGAACGATCACCAGCTCGTCTGCCTCGAGTGCTTTTGCGATGATGGCCATTGTTATCACCTCCTTTCAAGGTTGAGTTTGGACAGGGCGATTTTTCCATGACTAACGTTCTGACAAACGTTCGTGCGCTGCTTCGGCTGCGTACACCATGCGATCCCAGACCTCGCAGCCCTCATCGTCGCACAGATGATACGACCCGGGCATTTCTGGTATTGGCGTGCACATTGTGTGCTCCTTCCTGACTTGAGCGAACCAAGCACTGGCTCACCCGGCTTGAGTCTCGGTGACTGGTGTTACCGAGTTTGTTGATTCCACCTGAGCCCGTGGGGAGATCCCCGTACAAGTTCAAAACCCTCGCGGGCCTTAAACTCACGGACTCATCTAAGGCTTAAAAACGGGACAGGGGCCGGGGGGTTTTCTGAACTACAGTGTTCTTAATGGGGGGGGGTAATGTTAAACCTGTCGCACATTAAACGGGCTAATGACAACCGCTTTTAACCCTAGATGGGACCCAATTCAGGGGGAAAGATGCTCTTGAAAAAAACTGGCGGGGCCCCTGGCCATTTTCTGAAAGGCTGGGGTTTTAAAAGTTCTAGTAGAACGCACAAGAATGTGATAGCACTTTTTAAGGAGAAATAAATTATGGGCTGGATACCAGATATACTCTCGCAAAGAACCGCGGGAGTTGAGGACTGCCCCTGTGGGAAGGGCCCCGAAATTCGAACAGCTGAAAGAACACTCACAAGCCTGCTGGACCATCGCAGCCTGTACGAACCCGATCACCCGGAATTCCCCAAACATAATGAAGACGTGCAAAGAGCCATGGAAGATTTGATATTTCTACACGTCGGCGCTAGTCTTGCGCATGGCAGTGCAATGTTCGATGGAGCACCGGCACATCTACGACACCGAGCTTGTATGCATGCTCACTCTGATGCCCATGATAGACTGCGGCCAGAACTCGATAACCACCAAGTACCCTTCTCCAGTTGGGGGAAGACCGACAGTCCTGAAATAAACTTTAATTTTAGCGGTGGCGAGAATTTTAGCGGTGGCGAGTTATGTGGCATCTGCATGAAAGAAAACCCCGGCGGTAGAGGTGCGCATCAAGAGTGCCGTGACCAAGCATCACAGGCCTTTAATCAGCTGCGTCCACTGGTAAAGGACAAACGGGACTGGGAACACAGCAGCAGCATGATGGAAGAAGGTGCACGACTCAACATGGGCCTGCCGGGAATCACCAGCCCTGCCGAGCAGGAGTTTATCAGTCAGAACATGCGCACTCCCACAAAAGAAGAGCTACGTGCCGCCTATCCCAATGCTCGCACCAAAAAGCTGGGCAGCAGTTGGAGCTCACGCTACACCAGTGAGAGCATGGACTCTGGAGTGAACAGCCGGGACCACACACGGAGCAAGGAGATGGCTGAGTTCATGGAACACGGCAACAAGCCCAAAATGCAGGAAAAGTAATGCGCTATTCTAATTTTTTTAAACTGGCAAGTTTTAGTGATAGATATGCCGATGAGGGCCGGAACCGGGCAGTAGAACAGCTGGTGAATGATCTGTCACCGGCTATAACCAGCCTGTGGATGGGCATGAGACAGAATGAGGGCGCGCGGGGCAACCCTGAGCACCATCAGGGGCTCCGGGGTGTGTACGACCAATTGAAAACCGGACTGGGCGGCAGTGGAGTAACCCTGCACGATCAGCACGGAGCAGAGTTTGATCCCGGCTTGCATGACGCCATCCAAACAACCTGTGACAGTGGCAACTGTACCCAGCGTCACCTGGTAGAAATACTGGTTCCCGGTATCAGCCTGGGCTCTAACATGCTGCGTCCGGCTGGTGTAAGGGTCTTCCACTAGTTTTTTGGTCTTTGACCAGTTCGGCGCACGTTTCGGGCGAATAGCGCACCCTGTGGAAATTTTTTTCACGGCCCCGTGGGCCTATGGGCTGTAAAAAGCTGCTGTAATTGCACAAGTTATTAGGAGTATAACGCACGACAGGTACCTGATGACAAAGTTTAATAGCAAAACAGCTCTATCCACTGGCAGCAGGTTTAACAGCCGTCTGGCCAGTGACCTGGAGAGTTTTACTCGTAAAGATCTGGACGATAACGTTAACGGCGTTCAGCTGTTGCAGTCTCCCACCGGTCAATTTGGACTGCGTGGTAACCCCTATAATCCCGGTGACCTGATCACTCAGATCCCCAGAATGATTGCCACAGAGCATCAGGACTATCTGCACCAGACCGGTCAGGCTCCAGATGAAGAAGCGGTCAAGTATCTGGGATTTACCGGTGAACGAGACCCCGACACCGGCAAGCATGCTTTTGATGTGAACAAGGGTCTGCTGGTACACCTGCCAGCACTACACGAGTATCTTACCCAGCCTTTCCGCCACCGTGACCGAACCGATGAACACGGTCAATCCATCCCGTTTGGCGCTCAGGACGCCAGTGTAGCACACTGGTTCAGAAACCCACAACTCTGGATTGGCAGGCACCCAGAGCACAATTTTGATATGAGTGCCGGTTCATACCGTCATCCCGGCGACACCAGTGTGGAATCGGCATTCATGAGCCGCCTGCTTGACCCAGAAGAGCACATCTCCATGATGCATCACTACCATATTGATGCCCTGATGAGAGAGATCGCCAGTAGTAATGTTACCCCCAGCACCATTGGCAGACGCTACCACGCCGCCAGCAGTGCACTCAGTCACTTCTTTGAGCCCAAGCCGGTGTTCCAAAGTGGACAGCATGTTGGCTGGGAGCCTCACAACGCCAGCAGTGAAGACCCTTTTATGCGTAACAGTGTTCCGCTGCACTATGCAGTAGAAAGAACCCTGGCAAATATCTATGAAGCACACGACCCCAGTGTGCACCCTAGCAGAGTTACCAGCAACTTGATGCTGGATGACCGACGAACCAACCCACAGATACACGCCGGGCAGCATGCATGGGACCAACAGTTGTGCAGCTGGGCACCCACTGCAAAGATTGTTGTTGATGCATCACCCATCAACATGATAGCACACCAGGGTGATCCCTATTTCATGGCTCGTGACTACCAGCATGTTATGTCTGCAGCCAACAGTTCCAATGAAAACATCAGAAATCTGGTGAGAAAATACTACGGATCCAACCCAGCGGGCGTTGATGACATTAAATTTGATGATGTAGCCGACAGAAGTCGCCTGGCTATTGGTAAATTTGCCTGGGCTCCCTCTTCAGCTCACCCTCATGGTGCTAATCAGGCGGCAATTGCTGATGCAAAACGGCAGTTTATCATCATGTCTGGCAATAATACCCGTTCAACCAAGCTGTTGTTGCCGTTTGAACAGGATCTTGACAGCAGTACCAGGGAAAGAATCATGCGGATCTGGAAATCCAGTGGTGAAAGATTGGTCAGACCACCAGGAGCAAGGAATGAAGACGTACCTACAGTCAAGGACTACCCGTTCTAGACTGATAACTACGGAATATTTCACATTTCGTTAACAAAATGAGCTTGACAGACGAAAAAATCTGCTTATATTATTAAACATTAAGGATAATCATGCAAAACAAGTGTGATTGCAGCTGTAAAACCGATAAAAACTGCAAAAAATCAGAAAAAATTGATGTTATCCCTGGGTTTAAGCAGGATTCTGCCCAAAAACCGGCTGAAACCACTCCTGCTCACGATCAAAAAGAGACTCACAGCTATACAGCTCACTTTCCAGAGCATGAACCACGAGAAGGAGACCCAAACTATGTCGACTTTAATGCTTATCGCAGAAAAACTCATGCGACCGCTCAGTGTGCCGTTGGCCTTCATCATAATGACTTTTCTGAGTGCGCTCTTGACCGGCCACTCGAGCTTCATCACGCTCATATAGAGTTCGCACTCCAGAATGGAGTGGATCTCAAGTGGTTGGAAGCCGATTATCCCGGTGTGAGTGACCCCGATAGCGTTGGCAAGTGGGTAGAGAGTGCCCAAAACCTGGTCTGGTTGTGTTTCTTTCATCACCGTGGACATGGTGGTGTGCATGTTGCTAGTGCCAGCGACTATGAAGCAGAAAAATACGTTAGAAAGTTCATCTCATGAACTGGAGTGAACGTTACGCTGCTACAGCAGAAGACTTGCAAGAAAAGATTCGTGGATTTATGTTAAATAATCCCAACTCTGAACGAGCAGTTAAAAATAATCCTGTTGCCAGAAGATGCAAAAGTTGTGACACTCTTGTAGCAGCTAATGAACTTACCGATTATGGCTGTTTGAACTGTTAGGTTGAATGCGATGAACTGGAATCACAGATACGCCAGCGAAGATGATGATCGTACCACTCGTGGTCATAATTATCATATACAACAGCATGGCCAATCAATTGGTAGAAATGTAGTAGCTCTTCAGAATCTAGAGCCAGGACATCCGCTGCATGACCTAGCATCGCTGGCAGAGCAAGCGCATGGACAAGCTATCAATGCTCATGGATTAGCAGTAACTGCTCATGATACAGATAACCCTAGAGCTTTAATATACAGTGCCAGAGCTATAGCACTATCAGAGGCAGCTGACAGATTACAGGACAGCATAGAAATGATGCATCCTGAACACTATATAAAAGTTAGGTAACAATTATGAACTGGAACTCCCGATACGCTGGTGAGCGCAGGCGTTGCCCACACTGTGGCAATCTAGAACTGCAATGCAAGTGCGCTGAACCTACCACCAGAGAGAATGCCGAGGCAGAAGCTGATGTCAAGTCAGCCATCCGCCCCAGCTCAACTCATGAATATATCAATGGTATCAATAGTTTGATAATATGAACTGGAACACACGCTATGCCAGCTCTAATGTGAAAAAGCGTGTGCTTGACCAGCTTACTGATGATTTTCCTGAAAAAGACCTGGGCTGGATCAAAAAAGCTGACTGGTCTGGCCCAGTTGAAGTGGATCCTGCAGATATCGATCAGCATAACAGGCATGAATGGGCAGCCAGTCATGAACCTGACCGTGTAAAGGCACGCAAGAAGCGCATCAAGAAGGGGAAGGTAATACCAATAGTATTGGTTAAGACTCCCAAGAATAAAAAGTATATTATTATTGATGGACATCATAGGTTTATAGCTTATGAGCAGCTAGAACGCAAACCCATCTGCTGGATAGGCAAAGTTGATCGAGAAACTGGGCCGTGGGATACTTTTCACAACCAACAAGATAAAAAAGAGGCTGAAGACAGATGACTGACAGGATTCCTGGTAAATTAGGTAAACTGGGTCCGGTTCGCCCGGATGGTCTGCACATGCTGGCCTTCTATCAGACGAATCCTCTCCCTGTTGCTCCTGAAAGTGTTGCTGTACCAAATGTAAGTGACTGGCGCATTCTTGCAAATGACAAATATGGTGACTGCACCTTTGCTGGTATCGTTCATGCCAGGATGGCTAACAGTGCAGTACTGGGTATTACGGAAAACTGGCCAACAGATGATGAAATAGTGCAGGCATACCTTGCTTACACCAATGGTCAGGATTCTGGGGCTGTTGAGGTAGATCTGCTCAAATACTGGCAACAAAATGAGCTTTTTGGTAGTAAATTGGCTGCTTTTGCCCCAACTGACCACGCTGACCTGGATGAACTCAAGAGTGTGATTGCCAGCTATGGTTTTGCATATATTGGCGTTCAACTGCCTGTAACTTATCAGCAACAGTTCATTAACAACCAACCCTGGGCTCTAACCGGCACTCCTGCCGATCAACAGATCGAAGGAGGCCATTGCGTGATCCTTGCTGGCTACGATGCCAACTATGCCTACTGTATTTCTTGGGGTAGGGTGCAACCAATAGCCTGGGACTGGCTAAAAATCTATATGGAAGAGAGCTGGGCTCTTATAACTCCAGAACTTGTAACTGCTGGAAGATATGGTCAGATGCGTATTGCTGACCTATACACAGATCTGGAGAAACTCTAATGCCAATACCACAGAGAACAGAAGAGCTGCTCAAAGAGGCAGGATTCTGGGGAGATGCCTGGAATGCAGTTAGTAGTGTTGGTAAAGGCATTGTCCAGGGAGTAGAAGGCGCTGGTAAAGTTGTAGGTGATCTTTCTACCGGTAATATTGGTGCTGCTGAGAGAGCAGGCACGTCAACATTTAACTCAGTAGGTAAAGATCTGGGACAAGCTGCTCAAGCTGCTGGTAAAGCCGGTCAAGAAGGCTTGCACGATGTTGGCCAGGCTGCTAAAGCCACTGGTAACTTTGTAAAGAATCACGCCGGTGAAATAGCACTTGGAGCAGGGCTACTAGCACTAAATGCCATCCCAGGAGTGGGTGAGGTTGCTGACGCTGCCCTCTTGGCTGATACTGCTGCTACAGCGGCAGAAGCTACAACTGTTGGGGCTGAAGCAGCTGCCGCAGGAGCTGAAGGAGCTGCCGCAGGAGCTGAAGGAGCAGCCGCAGGAGCTGAAGGAGCTGAAGGAGCTGCTGGAGCTGCTGAAGATGCTGCAGGAACTACTCTAAAAAGCTCTTTGGAAAAAGGCTTAGAACGAGCAAGCACAATGACAGAAGATAGCTCTAGTGCTGCTGAAGATACCGCTAGTGCTACTAGTAAGGGTACCAGCCTGATGGATAAAGCAAAAAGCTTTATGCAAGGTATCGGTAAATCCAGTGAAGAAGCATCAAAACCTGCTACAGGAGACAGTGGGCTCGTAGGCGCAGACGGTAGTCCAATATCATCTACTGCTACTGAAGCTGCTACTGAAGATACCCAAAGCATGCTAAGCAAAGGTTTGGATATGGCTAAGGGTGTAGCAAAAGCCACTGTACCTGCTGCTGCTGCTGGCCAAATGATGCAGCCAGACACTTCGCAGATGCAAGACACATTAAATAATATACAAAATGCTGTAACACCACAACCACAGGGGACAATCCCAGTTCAGCCGATGAGACAGATTGATCTTAACCCAACAGGGCCTGCTCAAGGTATCCCTGGTGTAGCTGCCACACCAACTCAACAATCTAATCCACTAGTTATTACTGGTAATAAAATAATGGATCTTGTAGAGGAATTTGGACTGCATCCAGAAGATATCAAGCGTAGTTTAACAACATGGGTATAACTAAAAACCATTACGAGTCGCATGAGATACTGATGAGATACGCTACTGAAACAGGAACTGGCAACCATGGTATGGATGCCGATCTGGATGCTACCGAAGAGGATCTGCTTCCAGGCAGTTCACGAGTTCCTGCTAAAACACTACTAGCTAATATATCTACTCAAGATGGTAATCCCACAGAAGTAACTGCACCAACTGGTACATCAACTATAGATGTTACAAAAGAACCCGGTGTTGTAAATAATGAAGGCCTGAGTAGTGTTAGTCCTGGGTCACTATCTCCAATAATAAATGAAGGAAAAAAAATGAGCTTGTCTGCAAGAATTGCATACGTCATGGAGAACGGTCAACCATTCTGTAACCGTTGTGAAGACTACTACCTGCCAACCAGCATTGGCAAGATAGCCTGTACCCGTTGTGGCGATCTAGAGCATGTAGAAGGACCAACAGTATCAGACGAAGATGCTGGTAAGGATATCATCAAGACAACTCATACAGCTGCAGTAGAATTAAACACGACTGATGATTACATCAATCTTTTCAATAAAAAAATAGCTACAGACAGTGATAACTACTACCGTGGGTATAATGATGCCATGAACGGGCAAGAACTGGACGAAGACCTAGCACTGCTTAGTGATGATTACTATAACGGTTATGAGCAGTACAAGTTTTATAACAAACCAGCTCAACAGAGCAGTGGACAAAAGTTATATGACATCAAGCCAAATAGCAATCTAATTCCTAGAAACTGGGATAATGTTCTTACTCCAGAGCGTGTTGATGCAGGCCCACTGCAACTTACTGATGGTATTGGAAGAGCAGCAATCGCTGGCAAGTTGCCTTTCCCAATTGATGTAGTTGAAAAATTCTTTGAGGTATAATAATGAGTAATTGTCCTGTCTGTGATGATGGCAATCTGATTACAAAGATCAGTAGTGCTGGCGAAGAAACTTTCTGTGAAAAGTGTCGTCGTATCATTGTTAGTGCTACTCTTGCCTTTAAATTTGCTGCTAGTGGTGACGAAGGCGTAGAAGAATGCAAGGGGCCTGACAATGATCCACGCCCAGGTTACAAAGGTCCTGGAGCACGTGCCAAGTGCCATCTTTATGACCCAGGTGATGACCAGCAAAAAGACACTGCTTATCAAAGAGCAAAGAACTCTGCATATAGCTCACAGCACCGTAAGGGAGCATCAAAGATAATTAATGCTACCAGTGGTTTCACTCTGAATGATCCCGGATATAATTTGATCGGTCAGCCTCGAGAAGGCACTGGTTCACCAGCCACACTCCAGAGTGGATCTGGCGGGCCAACGCAGGCAGCAGAGCATGGCTCAATGAACAGAAAAGAAAGCCCTGTTGAAGCTACAGCTCCTGGTGGATTACAACCTAACAGTAACCAGAATGCTAACTCATTAGGCAGTGGCACAACAGCTGGCAAGTCAGTACTAGCACTGCTTCAAGAACTTGATCCAAACAGTCGTGAACTTGGTGACTATATGGGTGAACCACTCTGCACTATTTGTGATTCACGGCATCATGGCCCATGTAAAACATCAACCAAACCGTATTAGTAACTAGTAACAGAAAGAATGTACTATGACATACGAGAGCTTTGAATCACAAATAAGAACAGCTGCATCGAACACTTCATGGTTCAATGGCACATCAGAAAGCATCTTTAACAGGCTAGACCTGTTGGAAGAGCTGTTGGGCAAGGCACGCACTGCTGCAAGCAACCCAAATGTTAATGACGGTGACCTAGAACGTTTTGCTAGCACAATCACTGAGTTGGCCACAGAAAAAGAGCAGTTGGAAAAGCTGGCTAGTGAATATGTTGACTTTGATGTTGAAGACTATCTGAACAGCTTGCCAGGTGGGACAGTTGCTAAAGAGTACAGGCTTAGCAGTGCTGGTACATACGACATTGGTGAAGATGATGGTAGTCTGTTGTTCAAAACAGCATCCGCTGTTCAGTCTGAGTACGATGACGCTGACTGGATTAACTTTGTAACAGCTGGTGCTGAGCTATGGACTGAGGATCAGTCGCATCACCTGTTGGACAGCCAGTTAAATACCAGAGAAGCAGCTGTTTTCTATGTAGAAAAGAAAACCCTTCCCATCCTGGATGTAACCAAGCGTGCTGCCATCATTGATAACTTTGTTGACAATGTAGAGATCTGTCGTCGCACAAAAGTAGCTGGGAACAGCTTTCGTTCAGCAAAAACCGCTAGTGCTAGCAAGCTCAAGACAAGTTTTATAGACGATGCCCTTGAAGACTCGTTTGGGGACAGTGTAAACTGGTTCTGATATGTCTGAACTTGAAAAACTAGATGTCTCCAGCCTCAAGCAGTTTAGATTTGTTGGGTCTATCGAGCAAGAGCCAGTAGAGCAGGATGACAACACTGATCTAACCGGCGCTCTACAAAAACTGCTAGCTGATGTAGCTACGTTCTATCATGTTGTGCATGAGGCTCACTGGAACGTAACTGGTAATGATTTTTATCAGTACCACAAATTCTTTGACGAGATCGTTAGTGACGTGTATGATAGCATTGATCCTATTGCGGAAAATATCCGTAAGCTTGGAGCAAAGCCAGCATACAGAATGTCAGAACTGTTCAAGCAAGCAACACTACCAGATAATGATATAAAAACAGATAATGCAGTAGCACTAGCAGCTACTCTGGGTAGTTTGAATAAAAAAATTATTGATATACTTAAATCTACGTTTGATAAAGCTAATAGTGTTAATGAACAAGGCGTAGCTAACTTTATTGCTGAGCGCATTGATTCACACCAAAAGTGGCAGTGGTTCTTAGAGGCGTCAGCGGGATGAAAGCTATGGATTCAACTGCAGCAGGTATTTCTCAGGTTGTTGCGCTACTAACAGCTATAAGAAGCAATCAAGAAGATATTGCTTATGAGATGGTACTTGAATCGGATCCCATTGATCTGTTTAGTGCAATAACAGGAGTGCTTTTGGCAATACTCAACAGGCTTTCTGAATCAACTGGAATATCAATAGATTTTTACCTGCAAGAGCTTGGCAGATTAGCATTTAAAAATGAATACTGAAGAATCATTGTCATTGCCAAATGGTATCAGTTTGAATACCACAAAGAACGAAAATATTGTTCTTGATCTTGAAGAAGAAGTAATTAATAGTACCAGTTGCCAAAATTGTAGCATTGCTTTTGAAAGCGTACTTGTAAAATTTGCCAGTGGTAAAAATGAAGGTGTTATCAGAGTGGTTGGTAACAGTTCATCTGCATGGAAGACATCTATGCCCAAGGATAGAGTGCGATCTGTCAAGCTGTTGAATGAAGCACTATTGAAAAAGATTGACACGCACAGAAAGATGATGCACAATGATTAAGTACAGCACGAACCCCTCAGCTGGGGCAAAAGCTATTACGAACAGTCCAACATCACCCATCAAGACAAAAGATGGTCATGCACAAGAAGCTGATGCTCTTGATCTTGATGCAGACGATGAGAACACCTGACAACTAAAGGATAATAGTGGCCGAGGAACAGCCAGTAGTACACATCGTAATTCCTGATACACAGGCTAAAGATGGTGTGCCAACAGATCACCTGACCTGGATTGGTCGGTATATTGTTGATGAGTATCACAACAAGAATATCAAGATCATTCACCTGGGTGATCACGCTGACATGCCCAGCCTGTCTATGTATGACAAAGGCAAGAAGAGCATGGAAGGTCGTAGAGTAAAGGCTGATATCGAGGCCGCTAATCTGGCCTGGGAGATCTTGAATCAGCCGTTGTACGACTACAATGATAACCGTCGCAGGACCAAGCATTCCATCTGGAACCCTGAGCGACACATCTTGTTGGGGAACCATGAAGACCGTATTAATCGTGCAACCGAGAGCGATGCACAAATTGATGGCCTGTTCAGCACAGATGATCTGGACTATGCTCATACTGGTTGGAAAGTATCTCCATTCAAGGAGATCCTCTGGCTGGATGGGGTAGCTTACAGCCACTTCTTTTACAACCCCATGACAGGAATGCCATACGGTGGCAACATTGAGACACGCCTAAAGACTGTAGGCCATACTTTCACAATGGGTCACCAACAGACCCTGATGTACGGTCTGAGATTTGTAGCTGGCAAGAGTCAGCACGGTCTGGTTGCTGGTGCATGTTACCTGCATGATGAAGACTATAAGGGTCCACAGGGCAACGCTCACTGGCGTGGAATTATTGTCAAGCACCAGGTGATCGATGGCAGCTATGATCCCATGTTTGTTAGCTTGGATTATCTGTGCAGACGCTATGAGGGAACCAGCCTGGAACGGTTTAAAAAGCTCAAGTATCCACATATGTAGTATATGGATACTGCAAAAAACTCTAGGCGCAAAAACTTCAAGTGTGTTTTTAATGATTACATCACTGATGAAAATCGTGATGCAGTTGTTCAATCAGTCATTTCACAGTTCCAGGGTTATTTTGCTAACCCAGAGGTAACACTGATCGATAGAGGATTTGTTATCTCTCTTGATCTGAGCTCTGAGCTAACAGACCGTGCTGTGCGTGACAAGATTCTGTGGAACCGTTTTATTGAGCGTGTGACCACACAGGACAGTATCCGCAAGATACAGATCATCAGACTACCACAAGCTGGGCTGATGGATTTTGGTGGCAGGATTGAAGGCCAGGGCAGCGTTGGTGGATTTGGTCCAGATGTTGATCCAGTAACTGGTGATACCCATGTGGATGAAAAGCTGAACGTACATCAGGAACATCCAGCAAAATATGTTATTGATGGTGGAGCTGATCCAAAGATATTTGGTAATACTGCTGGTGTAAAATACGCTGATCCTACTGACATAATGTCTGAGGATCAGGCTTTTGTAAAAGGTCTGACACCAGAAGGTCTGGATAGCAAAGCAACACAGCTACAGACCGAGCCTGCTGATGCCCTGGAAAGTGGCAAAAGGATCCATGGATTCAGAGTGATCGCATTTGAAAGCGATACTGGTGGCAGTTTCACCATGACCAAACCCAATCAGTATGGTTCTGATATCAATGAAGTCCATACCTTGCAAAAAACCAATCAAGATCTAGCAATGCTTCCACGCGGTAACTTCTATAATACAGATATTAATAATGAGCGCGGCACCAGGACAGGTGTTGAAACAGAGTCTCGTGGGGATGAAGCAACCTCAGCACCATTGTCGTTTGCCGCTAGTGCGAAAGAACATATGCAGCGCCCAGAAGAAGAAGATGTTATCAGTGCTGTTGAATTGCCACAAGCAAGAGGTGGCGGGCAGGCTGTTCCTGACGGTGGTCAGGTAGAGGGCTGGTACGCTAGTAACTTTGGTTTAAACGAAACATATGACTATCTAGGTGATTCAGATGGCGACGATTTTTAAAAGATATGAATGTGGCCAAGCACCTAGCAAGTTTGTGCCGGGTGACTTTATCCTGGTATCAACCAATGGTGTTCTGGCCAGGCTCATCAGGTTTGGTCAGTTCATCAGATACCATGGTAAGATGCGACCATTTTCTCACTGGAATCACACTGCCATGGTGGTTAGTGAGTCTGGTGATATAGTAGAGGCAGTTGGGCGTGGAGTGATCACCAGCAACATCCACGACTACGATAATGTAGAGTACTATTATGTCAGCACCAAGCTGAACAAGCAGAGCCGTGATCAGGTTGTAGCTGCAGCTAACAGCTTCTTAAAAGACAAGTATTCTTGGATCACCATCTTTAGTATCGCAATAGAACTACTTACAGGTGTCAAGGTGCAGCTAACACAATCCAACACCATGATCTGTAGCGCAGTAGTAGGACAGAGCCTGTGGGCTGGTGGTATCATCTTTGATACCAACCCCTATCAGATGATGCCAGCAGACCTGGCATGTGCGTTCAACATAAAACTTGAAGAAAGCTTGACTACGCCAAATTCTTGAATTATGATGAAAATCATGAAAAACAAGATAACTGTAGTTATTAGCTACGATGCATTAAACATCCAAAGTGATGAACTGGCCAGTCAAGAGATCAATGAAACCATCAGTGGTCTGATGAATAGCTTGCGCACTCAGGTAAACAATGCTCAAGTAACCGTAAAGTTCCAAAACTTTACATTGAAGTCACAAAACTAAGGAGATAATATGTCATTGAATGTAAACCGTCTGTTTCAGACCACAACTGTTCGTAATGTTGTTCGCGGAGCAGTTTCCAGCGCGGTAGGCGCACTAGTAGCCTGGGGGACCACCAAGTGGGCCAGCCTGAGCACTAGTAGCCTGTCTTACCTTGTTCCAGTATTCTCGAGCGCATACTTTGGTCTGATTCACCTGTTGGAGGGCAAGTACCCACAACTGGGTTGGCTGTTGGGTGTTCTGCCAAACAAGCCAGAGGTTGTAGTGCCAACGCCTGCACCTGCTCCAGAGCCAGCACCAGTCCCTGTTAAGGAGAATGACCCAGTGGCCAAGAAGGCACCTGCAGCAAAAAAGGCTGCACCAAAGAAGTAGTAGTTTTTCCCTGGTAGCTCAATTGGCAGAGCAGCTGACTGTTAATCAGCGGGTTCCTGGTTCGAGTCCAGGCTGGGGAGCTTTAGGAAGGATGCCCTTACCCGTAAGGATAGGGAGTCTGTTTGATCAATGCGCAGGAGACCTCTACAAACAGGGTGCTGACTCCTTCCTATGATTTAAAACATAAGTGCACTACTGGTAACAATTTTGCTATAGATCATGATCATGCCACTGGTAAGATAATAGGCTTGCTTTGCTTGAGCTGTAATGTTAAGATTGGATGGTTAGAAAGAAACAAAACATCTGTAGTGCAATACCTTAAAATACAAAACGAGCGGCGAGACGCAGACGGTTACGCGGAAAAGCTTATATCTTTTTGACTAGTAGGTTCAACTCCTACTCGCCGTACTAAATACGGTACACAGGTTCAATTCCTGTTCTCCGGACCATTTAAAACATCTCTGGTACCACCTAGATAGTGTAGGGTTCCCTACATGTCCAGCGCCCTGGTGGCAGAATACGGAGATAGTTATGACCTCGATGTTTGATTACGATGACTCGGTCAACCTGGCGTACAACGCCAAGCAGGCAGGCAAGAGCCTGGTAGCTGCCAAGCATGAACTGCTTAATCGAACTGGTGAGTTCCTATTCATGGCACACAGCGACCGTGAGTTCGCCCTGCGATGCCAGATGGTTGAACAGGACATCGAAGGCGTTGCTTTCCGTCGTCTGGCCAGCATGAGTGACAGCAAGGCCAAGCTGGTTCACGCTGCGTATGATGAGTGGCAGCTTCGCCACGCCAGCTGCGAGATGTGTAAGGCTGCTAAGTCTGTTCAGTCAGAAACAAAGTGCATGGGCCCTGGCTGTGATAACCCAGTTAAGTCAAGCGAAAAATACTGTGGCCCAACCTGCCAAGACAAGCACAGAACAGAAATAAAGTCTCAAAACGGTACGATGAATTAATTTGCTGTATTGATTGATACCATGGCAAATAAATTTAATAGTGGGATAATCAAAACTTCTGCATTCTGTAGTAAGTGCAACAACTATCATTTGATTCATACTGACTCTTGTGATCAAGGGCAAAAAGCCGTTGTTGAACCTGCTATGACTGCTGACGATGCTGGCTATACCCCATCGGAAAAGTTTGATAAAGCTACAGGGCAAGATCTCTCTGTTACTCCACGCTTTAATGACACTACAACCGTAGAATCTTTCTTGGATGAGGTAGAGTCTTCTCCGCTTATCAAAAACTATATCTTACAGATTCTCAGCCTTAGCAGCCCAGATGCTAGAGTCAAGAAGAGATCTATTGAACGTTCTAAGTACAGTAGAAAACTGTTCAATGCTGCTAAATCTGAATTCGGTGATATGAATGAAGATGCACAATTCGGGTTCAGAGACAGAGTCCCAGAGCTAGAGGGAGGTTACTTAGAACCTGGTGACCTTGCGGGTGAGGACGAGCGTGCAGCTCTTGAAGAACCAACTAACTTTGACAGTGAAAATATCAATACCATACTAAGAACACATGGTATAGATCAAAACAATCATGTCGTCAGGCTGACTCCAAATGGTCCATGGGAGACTGTTAGCTCTTCTGAACCTGCACCTGGAAGCAGAATAGAATGTCCACATGATGACTGCCGTCATGCTGTAGAAGACGAAACTGCAGCAATGGGTTATAAATATGACTATTCTCAAGACCCAAGGTATGGCCCCAGACGTTGTGGTGCAGACCATAAAGTATGCGCAAGCTGTGAAGATCTTCCAATGATGAAAGGGCAGAAGTGCCCAACCTGTGGCAGATCTGGAGACCTTACTGCACAGCAAGCAGCTCTAGAAACAAAGGTTTATGACCCACGTTCTAACCTGATCAATGAAATAGCAGCACAGATTAACGCTGGTCCACAATATGAAAATATTGTTGGTGATGCTCAGCCAATGGTTAACAGTTGGGGCAATGATGGTACAAGCATCACCAATAGTAGATTCATGAGTGCTATTGATAACCTGCCCAAGCGTCATGAACTAGGTGCAGCAGAATTTGACGACCCAGAGACTCTTGACCCTGACAGCATCACAGATACGCCAGATCAATCTAAGCCTGATGAAGATAAAACTGAAACTGATCTGCCAAAGTCCCCACCTGCAGAAAGAATATCTGCACCAGCGACATATCATCACAAGTGCCAATACAAGTGTAACAATGGATCTCTCATAGGTGCAAGAAGCCAAAGTGGTGCAGACCTACGTCAAAAGATACAGACCAGTGCTCCATATCTAAAAGCTATATCTGATGCTAGAAATCGCATAGATACACTGGTAAAATTGAAAAAGATATTTGATTACGATACAGAGACAGCATTACAACCAGCTCTTGAGCAGATCAATCGAGAGTTCCTTAAATGCCCAGACGCACAAGAAGGTCAGGTCTAATAAGTGCCGTTACAAGAAAATTCAGGATCAGGTAGAGGTATCAGCAGTGAAGGCCTTCACTGCTTTGGCAACCGCTTGCTAGAGTTTATGAATAACAAGCCAGAACGATTTGAACAGATCATGGGGCCTAACCACAATGAAGATCTGTTGCCTTGCTACTCTAACCTTGGGCCTAACTCAGAAATTGTTGACGAAGATGGCAACTTTATGGATGGTACCAATCAGATCACTCCTGAGAACATAGTCCCAGAAAAAGATCTGAACCTTGGTGCGCACGAAGAAAACTTTGGTGGTGGTGGCGGTGCAGGTATTGTCAATAAAAAGATCAAGAGTGTTTTTGATAAAAGCAGAATGGTTATAAGCAATATAAGCAGTGGTCCGGTTTCATGCAACTGCGAGCATCACCGAGCAGAATACATTAGAAACCATAGATTGTTTCATCTTCTTTGCGATGGTATTATACCTTATGATCAAGAAGAGAAAAGATCACAATATGAGTTTACAAAAGACTTCATTGGCAAAGTAATGAAAACACGTAAAAACTTCTTGAAGAAAAAGAACACACCTGTTGCTGGCCCAGAACAAGTATTTCCATCCGCTGATGTTGTTCAAGCAGTAGATCTAGAGCAGTTTAATCCTGGCATGATTCGCTTGCAAGGAACAGATCCTGACTATTGGCAAGGTTTGTAATGTTTACTTTTAATAGCAGAAAATCACGCACTAGAGTAGCCAGTGTTATTAAGTCAGCTTCAAATGGTTTTGCTACCAACCCAGCCTTTGAAGAAGATCTGGCTGCTGCATCGCAACAGGCCAAGCAGATAGTTGAGAACGCAACCCAAGTAACACAACAGCGCTCTGACATCAAACACCGTCCATCAATTGTGGGTTTTTACGTTCTTGATGACCATGTGCCACACACCGATGAATACCCTGGGCTTGCGAAAGGGCATATACACCTGGTCCCTAGTGATGCTGATGGTGATGGTGTTGAAGACCGAGATGAAATCGGCAGACAAGAGCTAAAAACATACATGCGTGTTATGGAAGGCAAAGTTGCCAGTGGTGAGTACACCAAGGAACACTGGCCAATGGCCAAGTTCAGTGACAAGCCCAGAGTCACTCGATGGATGCGTAAGTCTGGAATGACTCACATACCCATCTACTTGAGCAAAGACATAGCATCTCGTATCAATCAAAACCGTACTTCATTCACTCTATATACTAATTATAAAGAGATGCGTAGTGCTCTGGCCAAGGCAGCAGAAGCTGGTTATGTTTTCCCATCTGCTACAAGTGACATCAACGATCCAAAGATGAGGATCCTAACGCGCCAGAATGGTCTGCAAGAAGCCATTGATGGTTTCTATACCAATGAAACTCCTACGCTAGACTCGGACCTTGGAGCTGAATACTGTGCTGGCTGTGGTAACAAGCGTGACAAGCACCGTGATGGTTCGGCTAATCACGAGTTCATTCCTGGAGTTATTCCAGGTGCAGGTGGTAGTTTCATAGACGGAAACACTGAGCGCAGCAGGCTGTCACCACTGCGACAGTTCCCTGAGCCTACTGATATTTCTGCTCTTTCTTACCGTCAAAAGACTGGTAGAGATTACAGCACAGATTGGCAGTATGACCAGGATAACTCTGTTGGTATAGTTAACATCAGTGATCAACCACAGTTTCATGAGCGTTATTATAACCACAAAACTCTGACCCTTCGTGGTGGAGAACAAGACATTAAAGTAGAAGCTCGCCCTGCTCACATGAATAAAAAATGTGGTACCTGCAGAGGTTCAGCAAAAATTAACAGTGCACGTGAAGGTGTTGCCATTAATGATCAAGCAGTTCCAGGCTTTGTAACAGCCAAGATGGTTACTGATCCTGTTACTGGTGAGCTGACGCTAGAGGCAAACCAGAATTCTGATGAAGCTGGATGGGCTATACGAGGGACACAGGATAATGTATGCCCTGATTGTGACCCCAGAAGATTCAAACCTTCAGAGCTAGCAGAGATGGGTGGTGACACTCTTAGCACAGAGCAAGTGTTCAAAATGATGGCAGAAAAGCCTGGTTACTTGTTCACTCCTGCAAAGCCAGCAGGCGTTAATCCCGAGAACAGAATGGCGTACCAGACTGTACAACATATTCCTGGTAACCCTGTAACAGTGCACACGGTAGAACCAACTAATGCCATTGCACGACAGATGCCTGATCCATCGTGCTCCAATTGCCATGGTAGCACTGCTCACCAACAAGATGGCAAGCCTTGCGGTTGCACTGTTGCCAACCCCAGCAACAGTATAGATCTTGATAATCCAGTTCCTATTCCTGGCATGCCACTCGCTCTTACCGAAGATGGAAACATGCGTGTACCGGTTCCATTGATGGAAAAAATAATCAATGAGAGCCATGCAAAAGTTCACCGTCAGGTTTTTGGCGAAGGTTCAGATCCACGAACAACGGAAAAATTTAAGATCACCAGAATAGGTCGTGTAACAGATATACCAGATGTTGAAAACGAAAAAATAATCACTGATGATGAATACAGAAAAGGTTCTTTCCTGTTGAGGCCATTCAGAGATACTGCCGGTAAAAAGCGTGGCATAACACGACTCAGAGGCCGTCTTGGAGTATTTTCACACTTTGTCAATGGTGATGGCAGTCGTGCACTCAGTGAAGATGAGCAGCAAAGAACTTCATCTATTCTCACCAATGGTGTGTTCTTTAGCCAATCTGATAAAGCTCAGCACGCTGCTAAGTATAAAGAGATCATGAGTGGCCCCAATGCTAAAGAGTTGGGCCCAGCACAAATGCTCAAATACACCACTGACTGGCTAAGAGAAAACATTACCAGAATGTCTCCATCCGCTGGTGCTGATAAACCACCTATCACTCGTGGAACAATTCCATTACAAGAGAACCTGAGACAGGTACATGCAGCTGAGCTGGCCCAGGCTAGCAACATGGAAAGATTTGCAGGTATCCATGAAGACGTTATGCCCAATGTTGTACACATTAATCGTAAGATCGATCAACTAAAATCTCAAGGTATATTGCGATCTGATGATCATGAACTAACGAATCATCTTACAAACATATATGGAGCAACATCAGATATTGTTAATGATCTGTACAGTAGCGCTGGCGGTGGTTTACTGGATGAAAAAAGTGATAGGCTCAACCATTCAGTGGCGCAGCTTGCTGGTCATATCGCACAAAACTATGGAAAAAGCAGTTTGAATGCAGTAATGCCAGATGTTTTGAACATGACCTTCCCATACCTCCCACAATCAAGCAGACTTACGAGATAGAAAAATACAATGCTGAGAACAACATTTAATGCCAAGTATGCTTCAGATTTTGATAAAAGGCTTACCTCTGAAGACGATGATATAGAATCAGGTCCAATAGGTGGCAATAGAATTCCCAACTGGCAACACTTGCCAGAAGGTATCGATAGCAAGCACATTGAAAGTATTATTCTTACCAACAGCCAAAAAGACCTAGAGGACAACCGTTTTCGAATCAATTCACGTGGTGAAGAAGACAGGACTCAACCAGTTGGTAACTACTATGTGCTGCGTAGCTACTCGCAAGAAGAAAAAAATAGAATAGACAGTCTTAAAAAAGAAAGAGAACAGCAAGCAAAGCTGCGTGGTGAGACTCTTGAGCCAGAGAGTTTTGGTACCCCCTGGCAGCCTGCCTACCGCGGTGGGATCGTCCCAACACCTTCTAAAGAAGAGCGTGCTAGCAGACTATCTCCAAAAAACCTCAGAAAGAACACACCAAAAACAGATACTGCACTGATTCAAGCCTATACAACTGCCGCTAACCTTATTGCATCAATGGGCGGTGACTCGCATGAAGAATGCCATGGCAAGGGCCTGGTAGATGGAAAGCAATGTGAGGGCTGCAATGGTTATGGCAATATTGTTCTAGACCCAACCATGCCCGGTGAGTATGCGGATATTGCTTACTCATCTGGTGTATGGAACCGTTCAGCACACAATCACAATCAGTTTTGCTCTGGATCTCGTTGCATTAATGGGTGTTTATTAAAGGAGATTTTTGACCCCATAAGACAAGCACACAAAGATCTTGGGTTCTCATCAGCACCTGACCACATGATCAAGGTCCAAGCTGGCTTTGATCCTGCTATAAAAGAAGACGTTGCAAGGAAAAGTGCATACAGAGCGGTTAAAGACAAGTGGAAGGACACAACTGCTGGTCTTCGTGCTATTGCTGGCAAGAACAATGTCCAAGGTGCTGCAACAGGTATAATTGGTGAAGGAGACATTGTTAGCTGGTATGGTTCCGATGACAGGAATCCATCCGTCAACAATTTGCCAGGATCTTATCTGTTTGATCCTAATGCTACTGTGCTCATTGAGGGAACCAATGACGATGGAACCTATAGAGGTTTTGTAGACAGAAAAAATAAAGACAGGATGCAGGGAGAGATAGAAGATAGAAAAGAACGTGCCCGTCAAACAAACACGAATGGCGTGTCTGCTCTAACTCTTGATCTCGAACTTGGTCATGAACGTGATGGATTTAGTACTGTAGAATACAGTACCAATTATAGTATTTTTCCTAAAAAAGATTGCAAAACCTGTGATGGTGAATATGAATATACCAAAGAAGATGGTAGCCCATGTGATTGCCGTAAGGAAGATATAAGTTGGAAAAATGATGACCGAGACAGCACAGCAGATGTTGTAAACAGAGCGAGAGCAATTGGTGGTGGTCATAGATCAATAGCTGATCGTTCACCAACAGATGTAGTATATCTCTCGAGCATTGACCCAACGCATGTGGTAAAAACCAATCCAACTGTTCGACCACATCTTGCATACATGGGTCAGATATATCAAACAGTAAAATTCCGTGATATCGTTGATCACTTAAAATCAACGCTAAAAAAACGAACTGGTGATGATTACGCAGAAAGCACTCTGAATAGCAGTGAGAGAGCAGTAGTACAATATCGTGATAGCAACACCTGGGATGATGAGGGCCTGGAAAAAGTTTATAATGTTCTTCCAACTGGTCATAAAGCCATCATGCATAAGCTTTTGTTACGCCTTAACAAAAGAAATGGAGTGCCAAGCAGCTCGGTAAACTCAAGCGTACCAGATTTTAATCACCCATTGAATCTGCTTCCTCGCAGTGCTGCTGCAGATATTGATCCATACTATCTTACCAGAGATGTTGATGGCGGTGGCAAGAAGACCGAACTGGCTGAACCACCCAGCGTCAGCACACAACAAAAGATGATCAATGAAGGTTACCACCCACTGGTTATGCCTGCTCCACCTAGCGCTGAAGCGGTATTTAAATCTCTACCAGATGAAGATGCCCAGTCTCTTATAGAAGGACACATTGGTGGAAAAATTCCAAACGACAAGATAGGTGATGCGATCAACGCATTTAGAGCTACTGGTGATCTTCACCAAGCTCATTTGAGTATTAATCCTGATGCTGGTAATAGTATAGATCGCCCAGACATTGGTGACGATGACATACCGATCTGGGAAAGAGAATAACATGGAACAACAACACTATCCCGAACCAAAGGAAGTAGCACCCAACAAACACGTTTGCATCATATGCGAAAACGTTACCAGCACTGGTGATCGTGGTCCTTTACTAACTGTAGGCAGGCGCCCAGATAATGGTCAGCCTATTGATGTGCATGAACGTTGCCTGCAGTTTGTCACAACGGTAAAAGGCCCTAACTTTGATAACCTGTACAGGCCAGCTGCTGCTAGGTCTGCCAGCCAGGAAAACATCTGGGCTTTCGCCAGCAAGTTCAAGTACTACACAGCTGCATCTGGCACAGATGAGATGACACCCACTGTGCAAGAGACATTCCCCAGCGCAGATATGCCAAAAGAAGAGCCAGCAGTCACAACAGATGTAAATCAGAAGAGCAAGGACGGAGCACCACTACCGCCTCAGCCTTTCTCGACACCCTGACAATGTAATAATAGACTGTATATACAGTAGTGTATGTACTTGATAACAGGAGTAACTATGGAACCCCGTTTAAACATTAAAATCTCTCAGATCTTCGAAGCCGCAGAGGGCAACGAGATGCCTGCAGACCCTAACTTTATTCAGCCAGGTGAGCAGTGGGTTGGTGACTACATCAACGAGGGCAATGACTTTGATCGCAACATGAAAGCTTACATGGAGCAGCGTGAAGGCATCGGAGCTCACCTTGACGATAACGTTCAGAACATTGGGTTCAGTGGAACACCAAACCCTGCTCAAGACTATGCTCTGATGGTCATGGAGCCAGAGGTAGCTGGTTCACCAGACCTTGGTGAAGCCAACGTTAATCCACAGTTGCAAAGAGCTGCGAACAAGATTAAAAAGCAGGCCGGTGGTTTCAATACCGCTCAGGCACGTACTGATTTCACTATGGGCGTTGTAGCCAATATCAACTCAGGCACCCTGGTACAGTCTCGAGTGGTTGTTGAGACGCCAAATACCAAGATCGCTGGAACTGTTCTAGCAGTTGGTGACAGTGAGTTCGCAGTTATCTGGGACGACCGCACTGCTAGCGTTGAGCGCAAGGCCGACTACGAACTGGTATTTGCCGAGTAAAGATATGTTTAAAACACGCAGAACCAAGATCGTTTCGGCTCCAGCTGAAGAGATCCTTGAGGTTGTTGCTCAAGAAATCATAGAAGAGCCAGAACCACAGACTGTATATAATATTGAACAGCTATCTATAATAAATCAAGATGAGAGCGTTGCCTATGGTGTTCTCACAGATACTTCTGGCAATGAGTATGAATACGTTTGGGATAAGAAACTGAAGCGTATCAACAGTCTATCGGGATATAAAATTGATAGCTTGATATGGGAGTTGTGCAGTCTGGTTCTCAATAAGTACTGGATCAGACCAGAACCAAAACAAACAGAAATACCTGTTGAATTAAAAATAGCAGAAGCGTTGAAAGTAGCACTAGCACCAGTTGTTAGTTCTATCAAATCATTAGAAAATAAAGTGAACAACAAGCCAGCACCTGCACCACAACAGCAGGCTCCAAGGCTACAGGTGGTTCAATCCGCACCTGTCAGTGATTCACCAATCATAAGCGTGGCAGATGATGATATTAGCGCCAATGCACTTAGATTCTTACAGCAGTCAAGCACGCCGGATCTTGGCATTGATTACATGAGTCTATAGGAGACATTATGAACATCGCAGAAGGCAAAGGCCCAAAGCAAACAAAGAAGACATGGCCATTAGGTAAGTTCGTTACCAACTACGGCAATGATGGAACGCCAGGATCGGTATACCCTCCAGCAGTAGCATATGGGCAACAATTTACTAGCAGTGGTGTTGGTTATATGACAACCAGTGGCAACATTGCTTATGCACAACCTGGTTCAGTTAACCCCGGCCTTAATCTCAACGTTAATGGCAATGGCGCAGTCGATGTTAGTATCATTTGCGCACCTGATTCCTCTGTTTCTCTGCAGGACATCCAATCAATCACAGCTCTTTTGAATGCAGAATCTGGTTGGACAGGCACAGCGACAGTAAGACTGCAAGGCACATATGACCGTTACACGCCTAATGCTTACTACACATCGTCAGCTAGTTTATACAACTCGACGAACTGGGCGACTTTGGCCACAGCAACCATTGCTGCCGCCTCCACACCAACACTGATTTCTATCCCGATTACAGATGGTTTATTTTATACTGCTTATAGATTGACAGCGTCAGGTGGTACGGGTATTATTGACTGGGTACTGCCTGGATTGTTTGCTGACTTTAGTGCTATGCAAGTTGGCCAAGAAGCTACTTGGGTTGATGGTAGCATCGGTCAACTTAATATTGCTGACTCTGATATGCTTACCATTTCTGGTGGCGTTGTTACTAACTACAACGAGAACCCAACACCATTCTCAGGTGTTGACAACAACCACGACTACTTCGGTTAAGGAAATAAATAATGGCACAGACAACATCGTACTACGATAATTACGTATTTACACCTGCAACAGCGACCCTCGTAATTAACCAATACATTCCACAAGAGCGTCTTGTTTCGGTGGTAAACACTACTCGTGGCATAACGTTGTTCAAGGTCGGTGACCCTGTTTTTACGCTTGCTAACTTCACAGCTACAGTTAGCAACCAAATCTCTAGTGCCACAAACCTTCCCACATCCTCCAGCAAGGGTGTAACTACGGTTGTATTTAATGCAGTCACAAACGGCATGCTTGCTACAGACAAGATCACCATCACGGTTGATGAATATGCTCAACGTACGGTTCCTGTAGAAGAACTCTACGACCCAGTAGGTAAGCAGCGCGTTTCTACACCTCAGTCGATGATTGACACCGACTTTGAGTATGGTAACCAGACTTCTAAGTGGGAAGCTCTCGGCACAACTAACTGGCACCCTGCTGGTTATAACATGTACCCACCAATTTCGCTGGCTACTATTGGTCTTACCGTAACTGGTATGACTATGAGTGCCAACAGCAAGACAGTGACTGTTCTTACAAGTGGTGGCAGTCTTGCCCCAGGCACACCATTCTCTGTGCAAGATGCTTTCTTCGCTCCAGCCAACGGTAACTTCATCGTAGAAACAAGCGGCACAAACTCGTTCACTTACTCTGCCAAGACAGTAAACACATTTGGTACTCCTAGTGGTACTTCGGGTTTCTTTGACACATTTAAGACTCAGGTCTGGCAGCAGCAGTACTACACCGGTGCTGCTATCGGCGGTACACCAACGTTTACCAACTCAGGTAACTTGATTACTGTAACGACAACCGTTCCTCATGGCCTGAGCATTGGTAATGAAATTAGCGTTAGCGGTACTAGCCAAGCTGCTGCGAATGGTAACTTCTATGTAACTGGTATTACCAGTGCTAGCAGTTTTACCTACTATGCATTGAGCGCACCTGGTGGTACTCCTACCGGTGGTTTAATCACTCCTCGCAACCAATCTTTGTTCGCTCAGCGTCCATTTGACGGTGGTGTGCTGTTCGGACCACAAAGCTTGAGCAACCACCAATCTGCGATTCGTCAAACTCGTCGTAACTTCCACTACCAGTCTGGTAAGGGTATTGAAATGGCCACCGGTACGATCCTCAACACTGCTTTTACCGTTGATGGTATTTCTGCCACTGGCACAACTCCTGGTTCGACGATCACCGTAACAACTCGTGAACAGCACAACCTTACTCCTGGTACAAGTGTAAATATCGCTGGTGTAATTACTAGTGGTTACAACGGCACATACCCTATTGCCAACATTCTTAATGCCACTCAGTTCACTATTACTGCTACTGGTACTCTTGGCAATACTTCACCATCTGATTATCCTGCAAACTTTATTTGCACAGTTAATGGTTGGTACGGTGCTGTACAGAGAATGGGTCTTTTCAACCAAGAGAACGGCATGTTCTTCGAGTACGATGGTCAGCAGCTTTACGCTGTTCTTCGTAGCTCAATTAAGCAGATTGCTGGTCGTGTAACTGTAACAAACGGTAGCACAACGGTTACTGCAACCGATGGCAATTTCCCAACCATCTTTAGCAAGCAGCTGACCCCTGGTCAGTACATTGTTATCCGTGGTAGCTCTTACCGTGTTACTGATATCACTAGCGATACGCAGATCACCATTAGCCCTGCTTACCGTGGTATTACTGCCAACTACGTGACTGTTACAGCCACTGTCGACAACCGTATGCCACAGTCGCAATGGAACATTGACAAACTTGATGGAACTGGACCCAGCGGTTACAAGCTTGACATTACCAAGATGCAGATGTGGTACCTTGACTACTCGTGGTACGGAGCTGGTTTCGTGCGTTGGGGCCTGAGAACTACTGATGGTAACATCCTGTTCTGCCACAAGCTGGCTAACAACAACATCAACACCACTGCCTACATGCGCTCTGGTAACTTGCCGGGTCGTTACGAAACATCTACGATCCCACCAATTACCACTACCACATCTGGCATCGGTGCAACAGACACCACAATCTATGTTAACAATACGCTGAATCCAGCTGGCAATAGCGCATTCCCTGCATCAGGCACTCTTGCGATCAAGAACGCCACGACTGGTGTTGAATACGTTAATTACACAACTGTAACTGCTAACAGCTTCGGTGGTTTGACACGTGGTATTGCTACCCCTGCTTCCCTGACGCTTTCTTTAACGTCTGGTAGCCCAATTGGTAGCGGAACTATTACCGGTGTTGCAATTGGTTCTAAGGTTACTGCACCGACGTTGTTCCCCGACAACACATACGTTACTTCCATCAGCGGTAACTTCATTACGTTTAGCAATGCTTCTGTATCGACTAACGCCAGCGCAACGGTTCCAGTGCAGGCTATGGGACTTGCAGGAACTGCATTCTCATACTCTGCTACCGCACCAACTACGGTTGAGTTGGCAATGCCTACGCACAGCCCATACTTTAGCCACTGGGGTACTGCAGTAACAATGGATGGTGGTTTCTCGCCTGACGCCAACCTTTTGTTCACCTATGGTCAGACTACTCCAATTACGTTGGCTTCTGGTCAGACCAAGTCTCTGATGTCGATTCGTATTGCTCCTAGCGTTGACAATGGCCAAACAAGTTCTATCCTTGGATCGCACGAACTGGCTAACCGTGTACAGCTGCAGCTGCAGACACTTGACGTATCGGTTACAGTTACTGGTACACAGGGGGTTGGTGCCGGTAACGTGCTTATCAAGGCTTACTTGAATAGCGTGCCACAGCTTATCAGTGGTGGAACATTGCCACAGTGGACAAACGTCGTCGCTGGTGCAAACAGCCCGAACTCATCGCTTAGCCAGATTGCTGACTACTCTTCTGTACCCAATGGTGTTACGGTTGCTAGTGGTTTGGCTGCTGGTGAAGTTACCGGTGGTTTCTTCGTAGACACCACACAGGAAGTTAACGTTGCTGGTGTTCGTGACCTCGGTAACAGCATCCTCAACGGCGGTACTGCTACCACTGCAGCACTGGCAACACCAGACAAGAACATCTACCCAGATGGTCCTGACACATTGACACTGGTCGCTCAGAACCTTAACGGTGTAGGCGTGCAGTTGTTGGGCCGTATCTCATGGATTGAACCACAGGCATAAGGAGTTGACATGGAAAGACAACAGAATATAAGATTAGCTCGCACTCGTCGCGTTGGTGCTAACTTTGATTTCAATGGTAACCCTATTGACCAGAACGATGGTGGCGGAGTTATCCGCTTCAGTAACAGCCTCGAGTTCTATGCATGTGGTCACCAAAAAGTTGGCGGTGGAGTTGACTTCTGCAGCTGTACAACCTTCTAAGGAATAATTAATGCCATCCAAAGACTGGAGCGCCTCAGCGGAGCTTAACAACATGCGCAAAGCCGGTATTACTGGCTCTAGCAACCCCGTGCGCAATCGCCTTGAAACGCAAGAGCTGCTACGCAATGTTCGTACCGGAGGATCTTTCGCTAGTGATGTTGCCAGAATGCCTACGGAAGGCCGTGAGCGACTCAATACGATGGGTGGCAGGGTTAACATGGAGGGCGGTGTATCCCGTACTCTTGGCCGTACTGCTGCTGCCACTGGGAGTGATGCTCAGTGGGCCTGGCCCAAGCTTCACGACCCATTCGAATACTGGCGTGAGCGTACCTGGTGGTTCAACATGGAGGACCCCGACGAACAAACACGTAAAATCCGTGACTGGACTCGCCTGCTTTACACCACACACTACCTGGTACCAGGTCTTATTGATATCTACACGCGTTTCCCACTCCTTGACATTGAGCTCGTCCATCACGACAAGCGCATCAGTGACTTCTACAACGAGATGTTCTTTGATGGTCTAAACTATCAGGAGTTCCTGTTTGACCTGGGCCGTGAACACTGGACCGTTGGTGAAGTGTTTGCCATGGGCAGCTGGCACGATGGTATTGGTGCCTGGGAAGATGATGAAATCATCAATCCAAATGACGTTATCGTTGCAAAGAACCGAGCGCTACGCACCTATCAGTACCATGTAAAGGTACCTCAGGAGATCAAAAAGCTTATTGAGACTCGTGACCCTTCACAGGAATATCAGATGCTCATGCAGATGTATCCAGACGTTGTTGCCTGGGCACGTCAGGACAAAGAGATCCCTGTCAGTGACGTGATCATGAAACAGATCAAGTTCAAGTGCGTTGTTGGTTCTACTGATATAATGACCCCAACTGGTCCTGTCCAGGCAAGAGACCTTGCTGTTGGCGATGAAGTGCTCGCATGGGATGAGACTACGAATAAGATTGTTCGCAGCACCGTTAGTCACCAAGGTATTAATGAACCAGAACCAATCTATTGGATCACGACTAAGCAAGGTCGAAAGATTGGTGTTAACTCGGAGCACCCATTCCTTACTGATAATGGCTGGGTAGAAGCTGCCGATCTTTCTATCGGAACAAATTTGTTGGTCGGCCATTCGTATAATCCTGAGATGACCAGCAATGTATCGACCGATGAAGCAAGATTCTTTGGTTTAATGGTTGGTGATGGTAGCTATGGCCATAAAACGATTATTTTCCACAATGAAGACAAAGAAATACTAAATTGGATGAATGAATTCGTTGCCGGATATGGTTGCAAACTATCGCAAGCCGGTGACCGTGAGATATCATTCGTTATTTCACAGGGTGAACAAACAAAAAATCCTAATTTAATCAAGAAATTAATCGTAGATGCTGGTATCAAGGGGCAAACTACTTATACAAAGAGAGTCCCGTCTTGTATTTGGGATGGTGGGCCTGAAGTTTGGGGAGCTTTTCTTGCTGGTTATCTAGATACTGATGGTCATGTTGACTCAAATGGCATGGTTGTATGGACTAGTATGAACCGTTCACTGCTTGAAGATTGTCAAACATTGTTGTCATTCCTTGGAGTAGAATCAAGAATCTATGACGTGCCTAAATATGACTATGCACCGGATTCTGGTTATGGTCACCGTCTCATTGTTGGCAAGCAAGAGGCTAAGTCTTTGCTATCTCATTATGTGCAACCGCTTTGTTCAAGAAAGCAAGTTCCTAACACTACGCCTATTAGAAATACACGCCCATCTAAATTCCCATATGATCAAATTGTAAAAATTGAAATGGGTATTGATGAAGAAACAATGGCCATTGGAATTGATGAGCACCATACCCACATTACTGCTGGCCTTGTAACGCACAATACTAACCCCTGGAGTGAGCATGGTACTCCTATTCTGCTTCGTGCTTTTCGCATGCTTATGCTTGAGGAGTCTCTCAACGCTGCTCAAGATGCAATTGCTGATCGCCTATATAGCCCTCTCATACTTGCTACTCTGGGTCTTCCTGACGTAGACCAGGACGGACCATGGATCCCTGATGCTACTGAGCTCCAGAGCCTGAGAGATGACCTGAGCATGGCAATCAACTCGGACTTCCGATTGATGACCTATCACCATGGACTACAAATTCAGAATGCCTTTGGTCGTGAGAGCATGCCACGACTGGATGCTGACTTCATGCGTGTTGAGAGCAAGATCATGCAGGTGTTCGGCATTGGCTCTGACCTGCTGCAGGGTGGCCATGGTGGTACATACGCTAGTGGTGCACTTAACCGCGAACTGATCACACAGATGCTTAGTACCTATCAGCACAAGATAGAGGGCTTTATTCGCAGCCGTATGGAGCCTGTCGCAGAGCGTCAGGGCCACTATGAGATGCGTACAGTGAATGGTAGGACACTGCCAATCATGGAAACTGTTCTCATGGTGGATGAAGAGACCGGTGCTGAGTACATCGAAGAGCGACCCAAGCTGGCCATCCCAGAAGTGCGTTTCCGCAGCATGAACCTGCGTGATGAAACCATTGAGCGAGGCTTCCTGCAGAACCTGATGGCTGCAGGCTTTCCCATCAGTCTGGGCACTCTTGCGGTCAACATCCCGATTGACTTTGATGACGAGCTAGAGACTCGTCGTGAAGAGAAGGTAAAGAGCGTTGTAGCTGAACAGCAGTTCAAGCGAGAGCTCTTCCAGCAGCTGTTGGTGCAACAACTACCAATCCCACCAGAATACATTCAGGAATACCAGGCCTATCTTGCAATGATGGAGAACCCAGCAATAGCTGCACAGCTAGCACCAGGTGCAATTGCTGGACTTGTTACACCACCAGCTGCTCCCAACATGACCGGCGTGCCAGCACAAAATAGTGATGCTGCACTGGGTGCTCAGCTGTACCCAATGATCAACCAGGAAGCACAGCAGCAGACCCAGACACAGCGTGGTACAGAACGCAAGCGTCCAGCTGAATCATACGATCAAAAGAAAACACAGCCAAAGCCCAGCAAGAAGGGCCCCAAGAATGGGCCACAGAAAAAGACAGCTGGTGTTGATGACGAAGAGCTAACAACCAGTTTTGGTGATGGCAGCGTTATCAATGAACGTGTTGAGTACGGTGGCAGAATGAAGTTCGCAACACCTCTGGAGAGCCGTAAGCGCAGGAAGATGAAGCTGGCCAGTGGCATCAAGGTAACTCTTGATGACAGCTATGAAAAGTTTGATGAAGATCAATTTAAATCGCACCTTGCGGCGCTCATAGAAGCTAGTGAAGACCCAATGATTCCTGAGCCAACTGATCTTGATCACCATAGCGATGGCGAGGGTGGAATGAATCAACCAGCACGACGACAGATCGATCCTACTAAAGAGGAAAACATATGAGCAGATTATTTGATGATCGTTCACCCAGAATCCTGCCAAAGACATCTTTTAACAAGAGCAGCTTCCTGGATATTGTTAGCCCACTGGTCAAGATAGATATTATCAAAGAGGGCGAAGGGCTTACAGCACGCAATGCTAACAAACTGAACCTTGAGAACAGTATCTACGAGAAGCTCGAGGATGACGATTGATATGGTTGCCAGCTTCTTCGACACTAGCAATGCCTGGTTTGGATATATAGCAAACTTCTTTTTTGCAGCTGCCGGGTTCGGCGCAATAGCACGCTTTATCTACAAACTTGTTATCAAGCACAGCGATAATAAAATTGATGTAATCAAAGAAGACATCGATGACAAGTTTGAGCAGTTGCTATCACAGTGGAGACCCAATGGTGGTAGTAGCGGTAAAGACCAGCTGAACCGAATGGAAAATGGACTGACAGAACTAAAGCAGGGACAGGATGTCCTGCACATGCGTATTGATGCTATCAAAGAAGATTTTGCTGAGCACAAAGGTTATCACAGAGGTCTAATAGACGGAGAAGTTTGATGCGTGCCATCAAAAAGGTAAGCCACTGGGACTTTCACCCAAAGGTCCGTAGTGGAGACCAGAGGACATTCGGAGAAAAAAGTGCTGATGTTATGCGGCGTAGTATGGGCAGTTGGCCTTTTGTCTTTAGTTTTTGCTGCTTTATGGCAGCTTGGATGTGGTACAACGTATCCTCAAGCAAGCCTTTTGATCCTTATCCTTATATCCTGCTTAATCTGTGTCTTTCTACTCTGGCTGGCCTGCAGGGAGCTATTCTTCTTATAGCTGCCAAGCGTGCTGATCGTATATCTGCTGAACTTGCAGAGTATCACCTGGAAGTCAGTGAAGAGCACAGAATTATGCTGAATGAACTAAATGAACTGCTCAAGCGAAAACTAATTAACACAAAATAAATATTAAGATGATGTAAAAAGCAGTACTGGATAAACTAGGCGTTGAATATGATAAAGTATAGCGCACCAACAGTTGGACTCATGGGACGTAACAGTCTTATGTCTTTGTCTACCCGTACGCAACCTATCGAGATCTCCCCAGTAAAGCTGGAAGACTTCCCCAACTTCAATCCAGAGAAGGGGTATGTTTATGCGGCTAGCCGTGCTATCAGCAGCCGTGTTAATGCCAACTACGATGGCTGGCCTGTAGACCAGATCAAGAAGAGCTACAAGACATTTGTTGGTCGTCCTATTTATGTAGAGCACAACAACAGTGACCCCGAGCGTGCTCGTGGTGTGATCCTGGATGCTGTCTACAAAGAATCAAAACTGGCTAGCGGTGTTATCGATGCCAGTGTTTACTGCCTGATGGAAGTCGATGCAGAAACCTTCCCCAAACTTGCTGGGGCAATAATGGATGGCAAGCTCAAGGCTGTCAGCATGGGTGCTGACGTTGATGGAACCCAGTGCAGTGCTTGTGGTAAGTACGCCAGCAAGCCTAGCGAGTACTGTGTGCACATTCCTCGCATGAAGGGGCGCACGGTTACTGTTTACAAAGAGGGTAAGCGCACTGAGAGCTTGGTATTCGAGAGCTGCATACGCCCTAACTTTTTCGAATTGAGTTTTGTATTTGATCCAGCTGACGAGAGTGCCTGGCTCACTGACAAGAGGCGCTACTAATGCCCATCTTAAAAGTCAGCGAAACTCTAGAGCACAAGCAGGGCTATAGCGGGATGCGTATACCTGTTGTCAGTCAGCCAATTGACAACTGCCCACAGTGTGGTGTTGGTGGTTACCGTGATGGTATCTGCCAGAATGCTACATGTGGCTTTCTTGATCCCAAGCTTGAAGCAGCCTATCAAGAATACAGCATGGCCACAATGGTTCAACAGCAGGCCATGGCTGATAAAGCTGCTCCTACGAAGAAAAGTGCATCTGCTGAAGGTCAGACACCTGTTGCCATAATTGATCAGTTCTCACAAAACTCAGAAAAAGTTAAAAAAGATAAATGTAATGTATGCCGTAACATGAGTATAGTAAATGGTAGCTGTGAAACACAGGGCTGTTATGGCTCTTTGCCACCAGAAGGGCTGAGAACACCTAGCTCAAAATTTACCGGCATCAACGAAAAAACTGTTAAGAACAAGGGCCCACGTTTTCTACCAACCTTTGAAGTATTTAATAGCAGAAAAAAGCAGAAGCCAGAAGATAGCAAGAAGCCTACGAAAAAAATAAAAGCAGTGGCCAGCAGGATTGAAGCTGCAGACAAGCAGCAACAGATGCCGGTAAGCCCTGGAATGTTTTTAGATAGCAGCATGATTCTACCAAAGCAGCCAGTGGTACGTATGCAAGAAGCACTACAGCTTGATGCAACCATGAAATCAGAAAAACCATTTAATGCTGCTATGGATCAAAACAACACCGACAAGAATACTAGCGAGGAGCTACAATGAGTCGTTTCGATAATGAGCTAATCAAGCAGGCAGAGAATGCTTGGAGCAGCAGTGGTCTCCCAGGGCCAGCTACACCTCGCCAGATCCCACACCTTCAGGGTGTTCAGCCTTACGCTGATGCGCTTGTTCCAGCTGAAGTACCAGTTGTAGAGCAGATGGCAAACACCTCTGCTAACCGTCCAGTAACCAGAATGATTCAGGTTACCGACCTTGACGCCGCTGACCCAGCTGGCGGTCAACCAGGAGAGATTGTTGGTATGCCAGGTATGAGTCAGGTTTACGCACTCGGTGGCCCAGACCCCGCAAGCATGCCAGGAACACTGGCTCCCAGCACCGGTTTTGGTGGCAATATTGGTGCACTTCCTCCAGGCAGCCTGGGCGCTGGCCAGAAGGCTGCAAGCGTTGACCCTATCGATGAGAGCCTGTACCAGGTTTACAAGGCCAGCCGTGACATTCGTAACGCCATTGATGAGCAGGTTGATTTTGACTTTTCTCGTCTGATCACTGCCAGTAACGAGGCAGCCACCGTTAGCAAGTTTGCTAACACCGACACTGATGTTAATGATGTTGTCGGTACCGTTGCAGCCATCGTTCTTGACATTGAGAACGACCTGATCAACACCAGTGACTACAAGCAGGCCAGCAGCAACCTCAAGGAACTTGAGAACCTGCTGGATGAGATCAACAAGTTCGCCGCCAAGAAGAACTGCAAGAGCTGCAAGGGCAAGGGTTGCAAGGACTGCGAGAAGGAAGAAAAGGGCGACGACGAAAAAGACGACGAAGAGGATGATGGCAAGCCATCCTGGCTCAAGGGCAAGGGCAAGGACAAGAAGAAGAAGGGCAAGGGCAAGAAGGAAGCCACCAACGGTCGCCAGGAGACTGGTGTAACTGTTGATGTTCGTGACCTTGATGACCAGGCTGGTGTCTGGGACCGCGCTCGAGTCATGACGCCTGACTACACCACCAATCCACTAGAGGCCGAGCAGATCAACGCTGAAGATGCTGGCTATGTCAACTACTACAACGATGGTGCTGAGACCGGAATTGTTCCTGGTCAAGAGCCACACAAGCAGGAGGTTTTCCCCATGGATGCCAGCAACCCGGCATTTGTTCCTTACCAGAATGCGCTGGGTGCAGTACAGGCCAGCCGTGAAAAGATCTTCGAGAGCCTGGCTATCGTAGAGCGCCTTGAGAAGCTGGGTATGGTCAACGAGGATGACCGTGCCAAGCACCTCGCCAAGTTTGAGCAAATGGACAGTGCTAAGCTAGCAGGTTTTGTAGCCAGCCTGGACATGCTCGAAGAATCTGGGGCACGTCAACCCCGGAGCCAAAAAGTGGCAAGTGGTAACAGCCGCCTGCCAGAGATGGGTCGGTTGACAACGGCCTCAACAACTAGCCGTGAGCAGCTTTCTGCTGACGACTGGCTGATGACACTTTAACAGAATCCCCTACAAGGAGAAAGAAAGATGCTGCAACTCAATAGCGTAGCTAATGTTGGGGTCCACCGTACGTGCACCCCACTGTACGAAAAGTATGAGGCTACTCCATACAACACGTTCCTGGACCCCAGTGACACGACCAACATCTACTCGGGCATGGTTATGTACCGCAGTGGACCTGACACGGTTGCCAACGCTGGTAGTGCTACCAGTACGGCCAATGCCAAGCCTTTCGGTTTGAGTGCTCTTGACCGTAACCCTAACATTGATGACGTAACCCAGGTTGGTATCAATGCCTGGGCCGTATGGCTGGGTGGCGTTAACGCCTTCTTCACCATCACGGCTCCTGCCTTTGACACCACTCAGTCTTACACGGTCCCAACGAACGGTACCCGTACAATTCTGTACACAACTAGTGGCACTGGCCAGCTTACCACAACCAGTGGTGCTGCAGGCACACTAGCATCCGTTCCAGTCGCTGAGCTGATCGATGTTGTCAGCCCAACACAAATTGTTGTCCGTCTAGCCGCTGGCTTGGCCAACTAGTTAAGGAAAGGTAAATTAATCATGAGTATTTCCCCTAATGGCGCTGTAGCGGACCACCTGGCACCGCGCACAGCCAAGAAGTCGGACGACTATGTTTCTGGAATCGTAGAGGCTCAAGAGCGTCTTGCTTCCGCCACTGGTCGTAAGACTGCTACGCGTGAGGAAAAGCAGCGTCGTCTAGCTGGCATCCTTGCTGACAAGGACAACTACATGGTCCGTCTGGGCCAGGGTATGATTGGTCCTATCCAGCTCAAGCTTCGTTATCAGGGTATGACCCGTAACGTTCTACTGGAAGACCCATTGACCCCTGGTGTACCTGTCATGTACGACGTCCTTGACGAGTACGGCCAGGCCTACATCTTGTCGGGTAACGAGGGTGAGGTTCGCGTAACCCCCTTCGAAGGTAAGAAGGTTCCGGTCCGCCTGTTCCGTATTGCCACCTTCCCACAGATCAAGAAGGAAGACCTCTGGTACCTCAGAGTCAACATCGTAGAATACGCTCAGGACATGAGCAAGCAGGCCATCATGATGCAGGAAGACGCCCGTCTTATCACTGTTCTTGAAGCCGCTATCAACAACTACGCCGTTGACCCCAACCACACGGTCAGCCCAAACCACATTGTCAACGAGCTTTCGGGTTACGTAACCCCTGACTCGATGTACGACCTGGTCGCCCTCATCGAGGTCCACCAGTTGGAGGCCAGCCGTCTGCTGTTCAATCCCATCGACTACCGTGACCTCTACAAGTGGGACATCAACCAGACCGGTTGGGCCTTCAAGGACCGCGTTGTAGCCGGTGAGCGCATTGTTCAGTTCGGTGGTTTCCAGGTTCAGCGTAGTATCGAGGTTCCCCAGGGTACCGTTTACATGACCCCAAGTCCCGAGTTCCTCGGTGTCTTCCCCGTCATGTACAGCCTCGACGTTGAAGAGAACAACACCCCTGAGAAGTTCCACAAGGGTTGGGTCATGGATGAGCTCGTCAGCGAGATTGTTCTTAACCCACGTGGCCTCGGCAAGATCGTCAAGGCCTAGTAGTACCTGCAGCATTAGCCGGGGAGCGATCCCTGCGAAAGCAAATCGCCCCGGCACTTGCTGTGTTATATAAAACACTTCTAGAATTCCTAGATCTGTTAGGGCAGCCAAGCCCCTTGAAACAAGGAGAATAAAAATGGCAAGAAGCGTATCACGATCCAGCGATGTCAGCAGCGAGAGCGTCAGCCTTCCGGTAACGGATCTTGGCGGTCACTTTGAAGAGCATCGTCCAGATCCATCAGACCTTAGCGCTGCAAGAAGTAGTGGTGCTGTAAACTTTCAGGGACTCAAGAACATCCAGACCAATGACTGGATTGAGAACCTGATGACAGGCAGCACGCTTTTCCGCAGTGATAAGGGCAGTTTTAAGTTGTCCGCTGCTGGTTATCATGGCAGTATTCAACCTATTTCTGCAGACATCCGTCAGGACCCATACGTTCTGCGGGCTGTACAACGTGGCAGAATCGCTTTTCTGAGTGAAGATGATGCCATGGAAAAGATCTCAACTCTCGTTGATGAGAGCGATTCTAGTGAAAGCCACCTGGATCGACTTCGCGAGAGCCTGTCTGTTGGTGCTAGCGATAACAATGGCATGTACAAGATTGATCTTCCAGACGAGGCAGAGCCCAAGGGCCCAAGCCAGAGTTGGGAGCAAGTTTGGAATAATAGCACTAGTAACCCAAAGCCTAAACCGAACAAGTAGATAGTAGGGCTGTTGCTCTACATATCATAAGGAGCACGCATGAGCGACAAAACAGAAAAAGCAGCAGCCCCTGTAGAAGAGACCTTCGTTGCCGACAGTGGATCGCTAAAGGCAGTAATTCCTAGCGGTACTGTGCTTAGCGGTACCACGTACTCTAACCAGCCCTGGTTCAATGTCTGGCTACCACAAACATTCCCTGGAGCTGTTGTAAGCGGCTTTGCAAGCCCAGTTCTTAGCGGAACTGGTTGGGCTGGTCAGAATAATACTGGATTTGTATTCCAGAACGACCAGTACAACACTACCAACAGAGGCTTCTAGAGTTCTGTGCACTCACTATCCAGTAAATCTTTTAAAAGAATAGGTGACATATAATGCCAATAACCCCAAACGTTTCTCAGGAGCAGGCCAACAAAGCCACGCTGCGTGCTCAAACACGTGGTGGCGTTACTCCTGCAAACCCTAACCCTCCAATTGACGAGGCCAACCTGGTCAATGCATTTGCTCAGGCCAGTGGTATCCTGCGCTTGACCGGTGTGCTCAGTACTGGCAGCTTCACCATCAGTGGTACTGGTACCGGTGTTAAGACCACCACCATCACTGGAACAGCCAAGGTAAGTGACCTGGTTTCTGCTCTTGCTGCTGGTCCTCTGAGTGCAAGCAACTTCTTTGTTAATGCTGGCCCTGCTCAGCTGCTCAAGGGTAACACCGGTGCAGCTAATGGTGGTGCTGTTGTTGACATTATTGTACCCAGCGGTATTATTCTATCAGTGGTCAGCGGTACAGGTACTCCTCCAACTCTTACGGCTGTATCACTATCCGGTGCTCTGGGCACAAGCTACCCCAGCTATGTAGGCACGCCTAACGCTACTCCCAACTGGATCGATGACGCAACGGTTCACTACTACCCTGTTGGCTTTGGTGGTATGATCTCTAACAGCACCATCCTTACCGGTGGCACCACGATCACAACCACTGGCACGCTCACACAGCAGCAGCAGGTTCGTCAGATCAACACCATCCCCAGCGAAACACAAGAGTATGATGGTTACTTTGCCACATACAGTGGCAACCTGTACCAGACTGCTCAGAAGAGAACCTGGCGCCAGAACAGCTGATGAACGAAGTTATTGCGAACGTAAGTGTCGTATCAATACAAATAATAAGAAGCGACGGTACTCAGGAGTTCCTGGGTGCCGTTACTTCATCAAAGGAAGATGATGATAACCACAGCCTTGACCAGTCAGGTGAGAAGTAACCTGACTGCAGTGTTAGTTGGGAGCGGATACTCTGCTGCCCAGCCTAGATACATGCAATGGGGTACTGGAGCAGCGCCAGCCCTGGGAACAGATGAAAGCATTAGCAATCCATCTGGACCAAGAGTTGCGGTGTCTGGTAGTTTCCAGACCACGTTCACAACTAACGATACTCTGGTTCTCACCGCTGCTCTAACCAGTAGTGGCCCACAGGTTATAACCAACCTGGGGCTTTTTAACGGATCAACCAGCTCTGCTGACACTGTACTAACAGCTCAGCTTAATCCTGGTGCCACAACGGTTAGTGTCTCAGATGCCAGTGTTTTTCCTGGTACATATCCTTTTGATGTACAGGTGCTCAGTGAGGTAATGACAGTTGTATCTGGCACGGGGAATACTCTTACTATTACTCGCCATGCCAACGGCAGCCCTATCAGTACCAATGTAATACCCGCTGGAACTCGCATAGTAGGTGGGAACAACACTGCGAATGGCAAGATGTTCTTGAAGTCCAGCTTTGCTGATGGTGTGATTCTTAATCCCGGCGATACGATGTTGGTAAGTGCTAGTATCCAGTTTATTTAAGGTAAAAAATGCAGGTACAACTAGGCAATCAGTACCCAAAGCTCGCCGCCATCCCTGACGATTCTGCGCCAACAGTAACTTACATAACCATACCTGACAGCTATACTGTCACTGATGAAGACGTTCGGGAAATAGCACTCGAGTTCGCTCGCCGTCCGGATATCACCCAGCTACCAGGTCACGAGGCCTTTATCGCCGTTGTTCATGGCAGTGGTGCTTGGGACTCTCATGGCTATGGCACACCTCTCTGGGTGTGGAGCGATAATGCCATCCTGCAAAAGCAGCTACAAGATTTCTATGGCGTTGGTGGCCGCCCTGACGACTACGAGCAGACCCACTACACGCTTAATGACATCCCAGAGGAGCAACAATGATTGTTAACCAGGGGCGTTTGATGTGGGCCCGTGGCCTGTTTGGTGCCGGTAGCTGGAGTACAACTGTATCCGGTGGCACTCCTGTTTCATGGGCTGGTGCCGGTAGCACCGCAACCTCTAACAGCTATACCATTAATAACATTGTTGTTACCAGTGGAGCACTACAAGGTTACACACTTGTAGTAGTTACATCTGGCACCGGTGCAGTTGTATATGCAAATGTTATTAACAACCCAGCTGCTGCATTTGGTCCATGCAATGTCACTGTAGACCAGTGGTACACACCAGGAACCGATGGTAGCACTCCGGGCAGTGTTCCAGGAACAGCTAGCAACTACATGCTGTTCACCGGTACAACACCCAGTTGGTACATGGCACTGGGCAGTGGCAACATGAATGCTGTTACCAACTCCACTATCAATTTGCCGGGTGAGATCACTACCAGCGGTCTTATGCGCAAACCCAGTGTTGTAGCCATCAGTGCTGCACCGACAACCACAGCAACCAGTGGTAGCACTGTTGTAACTCTTACCAGTGTGTTCACAGTTGGTGCATCAGACACGATCCCATCGACCATCAATGGTGTTGGCATCTTTAATACACGTGGAACTGTTTCTGGAACTGGCTATACCGGGCTTATGTTCGCCACTCCGTTTAGCACCAGTGCTACACTGAGCTCGATTGGTGACCAGATAACAGTAACCGAGCAGATCACTGGACCATAACCATGGCTTTGATCATTCCCGAATCACAGAACAATCCAACCTGGCCAGCTCAGGCTGTACTGGATAATACCGACCTTAGCTCTTTGTACCTGCTCGGCCAGGCAACCGGTGTTATCAGTGGCTTCCAGCTGTCAGGGAACCTGACCAACCCCAGTGGCACTGTGATCAGTGGCAATCTAACGCCTGGAACATATTCCATCAGTGGAACAAATACCAGTGTCTCAGCAGCAAGCTTTACAACCGTTGCTGCTAGCACGGGAGACCGTCGTGACATTGTAGTTGTCAGTGGCACAACAGTATCAGTCGTTCAGGGCACTGCTATAACACTGGCTGGATGGAACAATGGTAGCATCACTGATCCTCCGGTCAAGCCAGCTGTACCGGCTGGCACCATGCTTATTGGTGAGATCTATGTGCCTGGGACAGCTGCGTTCACTGCAGTTAGCAATACCTGGTATATCGACAAGACAGCAATCTTTGTGCCTATTCCTGGACCGCAGGGAACCCAAGGAAATCAAGGTTACCAGGGCAGTCAGGGCTATCAAGGTCTTAAAGGTACACAGGGATACCAAGGTTATCAAGGAAATCAGGGATATCAGGGTTACCAGGGAGTACAAGGCAATCAAGGCTATCAAGGGACTCAGGGCTATCAAGGTTTCCAAGGCTTTCAAGGTTTCCAGGGGAACCAAGGCTTCCAAGGTAATCAGGGGACGCAGGGTACGCAGGGCAACCAAGGGTTCCAAGGTGTTTCCGGTACCGCTTACGTTGCTCTTACCACCACTGGTAGCACATGGGTTGTCCCGAGTGGCATTAGCAACGTCATTGTTCGACTAGTCGGCGGTGGAGCCGGTGGCGGTGGTGGCGGCTCACCGAGTACCAATGTTCTCCAAGTGGGAGCCGGCGGTGGCGGTGGCGGTGAAGTCAAAATCGTCAACGTTGCCGTGACTGCTGGGCATACGTTGACCGCCACGATTGGAGCCGGTGGAGCCGGTGGAGCCGGTGGTGCTGCTGGTGGCAACAATGGTGGGTTCGGTGGTAATAGTAGTAGTACCACTAAACTGACCGACACTAATACTTCGACAGTGCTGGCACAAGCCAACGGTGGTGCACCGGCACCGGGAAGCAACGCCAACGCCACAACAAACTCCAATGGTGGTATGTACGCAGCAGCCGGACTAAGCAGCGGCGGCAACAGTTCATCGTCACAGAACAACCCCGGCAGTGGCGGACCCTCAAACACCAACTCCGCACCACCTAATCAAGGCGTAGTCGGCGGCTCCGGTGGCACTGCGGCAACGGCCACTACTGGCGGTCTTGGTGGTCTTGCATCAGCCGCTGCGAATGCTGCATTGGTCACTTACCAAATAACAAATCCCGGCTCAAATCCAACCGTCAATGGCGGCACAGGCGCAACGGCAACGACACCCGGTTGCGGTGGCGGTGGCGGCGGTGGCGGTTCCTACAACGGTGGCTCAGGTTCAGGTGCCGGTGGAGCCGGTGGTGCCGGTGCCGCTGGCATTATTGAGATCTGGTACTAATCATGGCCTCGGACCCCACCACTGACCTAGGCTAGAGACATGGCACAGCAACAACTTCAACTAACATGAGAGTGGCAGCACTAACCGGTATTGATCCAATCATACCTAACTTTGACTCTGCTGGCACACCGATTGGTTCGTGCATATATACTAGCGCACCTAGTGCTGGTTCATCTCTGCCGGGAGCCGCACTTGGTGCTTTCAGCACAAGCTTTACAGTATCTGATTGGTCGCCCCAAGTTTATATGACTCTAACTGGTAATTACTAATGGTCATTCTGGTAGAAAATTATGAGTGCTAGCAGAAGAACTAATGACTATCTGACTGGTGGCAGACCTATCACACCACAGGTAGGACTAACCAGACTGGGATCATTCAAGCTTGGCGGTCAGCGATTCACCATACCAGTGCCTGACTCTGCCAGCTTTATAAAAATACATTATTTGCATACTTTTACCAGCGATGAACTAGTCCTGCTAGACAGTGTTAGAACTAGAACAAGCCTTCATATAAAGCTGAATGAGCTTTTCAAGCTGTCTGATCTGGCTAACAAGACTGTCATCTTCTCATTCAAGATCAGTACTACCAACCCAACGATAAGCATTTACAAACTTGCCGTTCCTGTTGGTGGTTATACAGTCCAGAATAATGTTGACACGGTTGGTAATATAACCAATGAGTTTGATCAACCAGCAGCTGATTACGTAATAGAACAAATAACTGATTCGCAAGAGCGGTCAGAACCAGAAATGACCGTGCCAGAGGATTATGCCGAGCCAGATCGTCCTGCTGGTGGGGATACTGTCCCAACTTGAATGTAAAACCCCGTTGCTTTTACACTAGGTAATACAGACCAAACAGGAGAAAACAATGACTGACGCAAGATATGATATCGTACAAAATGGCAAGTGGTTCTTGGCCAACAAGGCTCACTTCAACTACACCGAGGGCGCAGGCCGTATGGCCTACGAGCATCTGAGCAAGCCAGTCTGGCCTGTCAATACCGACTGCAGCGGCTTCTTCACACTATGCTACTACAGTGCAGGAGCCAATGACCCCAACGGCGCTAACTATGCTGGCTGGGGATATACCGGCACACTATTGCAGCACGGTATTCATGTTCCAGCCGCACAGGCCATGCCGGGTGACGCAGTTGTATATGGTCCTGGAACCGGTGAGCACGTAGCTCTGGTTGTATCCAACACCAACGGTGACATCCTTACCATCAGCCACGGTCAACAGGGTGACCCCAGCTACACCTGGGTAAACCATCCTGTTCACACCGCTCAGCAGGGCTATGGAGTAGATGGCCGTCAGCCACAAACCTTCCTGCGTTTCAACACAACAAAAGTACGTCCAGCCTGGAAGCTAGCCTAGGATAAAGCATGGCATCTCGTTATCGCGGTAATTTTCTATACGGTACGCTTAGTGGTTTCAACACCACTCAGACTACATTCACTGGCACTGGCTTCCCCAGCCAGCTGACCACTGGAACCTATCTGCCTGTTGTTATTAATCCTGGTTATAACGGTGTTACTGCTAGTGGCGAGATCATTTATGTAACCAACGTCAGCACCACTGGTACAGTAAACGTTATTACAATCAGCGGTGGCAGAGGCCGCGAAGGAACCACTGCTACCAGCGGCAGCGCAGGAACGCAATGGGTCGCTGGTCCACTATCCAGTGACTTTGGCATCAGCAACCAGATCGCCAATGGTGATTTCCCCACTCCAGCATCTGGTCAGTTATTGGTTGGTACTAGCGCCAGTGGTGCAGCATTCACCAACACTATCAGTGGAATTACAATAAGTGGCAGTACTTTTGCTGCTAACAACTCAATCGTTGGTGGAGCTGATGGTCAGATACTAGCGATAAGTGGCAGTAATATAGTTCCTTTATCAATAACTACATCTGGTGCGTATGGTAACGGTCCAGTTTATAACAATAATGCTGGAACAAATAGCAATGCTATCGTGACTATAACAATGTCAGGACATCTAACCTATCAAGTATGGGGTAGAGTAGCTGTGTTCGCTGCTGCATCCGGTGGAGTAGCTACTATAGCTTTACAGGCTGGTGGAATAACATTTAGCACATCTTATCCGAGTATAATACAAGCAACTACTTACCAGACCGCCAACGAATACAGCCAAATGGCTACTTATATAGCTAGTTCTAGAAATCCAGTATTGTTTAGCTTTCTTATAAGCAATACACCTGGTCAACCTGCTACCAATATAGGGTCAGCATATGCAGTTCTACAAGTGACTGGCATAGGCTGATGAGAGTACGTCCGTTCCCACAGTATGCAGTAGAACCCGTTGGTATAATGACCTATTCTAACGGGGTTCTAACTGACCCTGATCTTATCACGGTGAGCGGTAATACTTTTCCTGATGTAAGTCTGAGCATAACCAGCACTGACGGTAGTCTGACAATAGTTCCCAGTGGCACATACGCTACTCAAGAATCTACTGGGACCTTCCAGTATATGTTGGACAGCTCACAGACTGCTATCCAGGGCAACTATAACGTCAACTGGCAATACACAGTGAATGGCAGTGACAGGCAGTACACTGATCAACTGGTCATAACAGATCAGATGCCATACTGGAGCAATCTGAGTTATGATGAGCGTCAGCTGGCAGCAGGAATAGTACACCGACTGGACAAAAGTTTTGACAGCACCAGTGGTGGCCCTTACCTGCAGGAGATGCAGCAGAGTGGTTTCTTGATGTACGAAGAAGTTGCCATGGTAATGAGCACAGAAGCCATTGACTATATCAATTTTGAGTTTCAACCAGTATTCAATCCAGCCTATGAGATAGGTGCTAATGCTGCGGTGATCTTCCCCAGTAACTGGTACGGCGTTCTGGCCAGCCAGACCTATGCTCACTTTCTGAAACACATCGCTCGTAACTACATCGAGCAGCCCACACCCAACGGTATGAATGCTGCCTGGATGGATCGTCGTGACTACTACCAACGCTGGTGGCAGCTATATCTGTTCGACAAGGAAATCGCTGACAAGCAGCTGCGTCAGATGAAGCGTAGCTTCATGGTAGGAAGCAAGCGAAGCCTGCTGGTTGCTGGTGGTCTTATCCCACGAATGTTTATCAATCCAGCAAGGCCGCATTTTCAGTACGCTTCAGCCAACCTTGGAGGAGTTTAATATGCCAGTTACTCTCCAATATGTGTGCCGTGTTTGTAAAGAAAAAAAAGAACAGATTAAAACTCGTGGTGGTCCAGACCGTAAAACATGCCCAGGATGCCAGGACCGTGAAGTTTTATGCGGTTGTGGTTGTGGTGAAACTGTTAGAACAAATAAGTATCGCCAAAATCGTTTCGTTGCAGGGCATTATATCCGCACAGTTACGTTTGAAGAACAGCGTGCACGCAACCTTAAGCGCCTAGCAAAGCATAAATATGATTATAGTTTTCGCAAGAAGATGTCTGAAAAGAATGTTCGCCTTCATAAGGAAGGTAAGTTTCTTAATGTCTATGGCTCGAACAACAAATCTTCTAAAGTAGAGCTTTCTCTAAAGCCGGTATTAGAACCACTTGGCTACGTTAGCACACAGGATAAACGTTACTTTATTGGTAACCCTAAAGTTGGCGTACATATTCCCGATTATGTTAAACGTGACACCCGTGAGATTGTAGAAGTTTGGGGAACCTACTGGCATCGCGGCGAGAACCCGCAAGATCTTATTGATTGGTATGCAGAGCAGGGTTGGTCCGCCCGCGTGGTTTGGGAAAATGAAGTCGCTGAGTTCGCAGCTAACATGGGTGGCGTATAAACAATGTCTGGTATTGACCCATCTCCACTGCCACCAGTGCAGCAGGGAGATCTTTACTACCAGAAAGAAAGCCCTTTGCTTGTAGTAAAGCAAAGAGATATCTATGCTGAGATTAATCAGCAGCGCTTTCATGACGAGACTCTGCAGTGGTTCGGTGAACAGATTATTGTAAGACAGCTCTGGCGTGCAGAAGATGCTGCGCTGGGTCTGGTTGGCTACTGTCAGCAGTGCCAGGACAGTGTTGATCCTACCAATCCCAATGCTTCTGTACAGTCTCGTGTGAGCAATGTTTATAAGCAGTCAGGCAATAGCTTTTGCCCGAACTGCTATGGCACCACATTCAATGGTGGTTTCAAAACAACCTGCTACCACCTGTACACACTGGCTGCGGATACTCCACAGATCCGCGCCAACATCAGCACCGGTCAGTTCTGGCGAGACAATCCAACTGTTCAGATGTCATGGTATCCAGAGATCCGGGTTGGCGATCTGCTGGTCAGAGTGCTCTCCTGGGATGGTGACACACCAACCGCGCTGGGTGACCGTTTTGAAGTGAGCTCAGTTAACGTTCAAACTGTCAGGACTGGTCCAGGGATCAGCTATGACACAACAAAAATAGTCAATCAGTTCACTACGCTTTACAATCTGCCAACCACACACCCATACTATAACGTGCCGATAATATGAACAACATACCATTACCAGCCAGTGAAACACAGAAAATATCCAGGCGTGCTGTTGAGATCATCAAAACAACTGCACCTAAAAAGACTGCTAACGCAGTCAACCAGATCATGCCCAGCTGGCAGGATGGCATCGTAGATATTGTTGTGCCAGAGAGCGCACAGTACATTTTAAAGTACGATCAGGGAGAGCCAGAGCGGCCTATCACAACTGTTTCTGATCGTGTTATTCCTATTCGTGAAGCTGATGGCAGCCTGGCGTTTAGAAGAATAAACCGCAATGATGTCGGTAGGCTACCCATCATAACCAGATCTGCCGACGATGGCAGCCTGACAGATGGCAAGCCACTATGGATAAAACAGGCTGAGCCTGGTCAATTCTTTATCGAGCGTGCTGTAGAAAGAAGCACACAAGAGTGGGAACGCGGCATGACTGTGGATGACCCCGTCAGGATTATTCAAGAAACCAAGCTTGGTGAAACCATTAATAATATTATCAATGCTGGGCGAAAGACCTACTAATGTTTGTAACAGCCGTTAAAACAGCAATAGTAGAAGCACTTAATGCTGGGTTCCAGCAACTGGCGAGCTCTCCTGTTAATACCAGCCTGGATCTTGTGCCCAACAGCATCACGATTAATTATCCGCTGGAAGTTATTCAGTGGCCAGCAGTGCTTGTGCAGTTCAGACCTGGGAAAGTCCAGTGGTCTGGTCTGCAGCCAGATGTATACAGCACAGATACAAATGGAATTGTCATCAATGGTCAAACATATCCCGCAGACAATGTAACTCGTACTGGTTATTTTGAAGGCAGCATAGATCTACAGATCATGGCCATGCATAGCGAAGAGCGAGACAGACTGTGGGATAGTATAACAAACCTTATACTAATGAACGGTAGCAGTCCGGCAAGCTCAGCATTCTACAACAGCATATACAACAATGACCTTGTTGGTATGACACTGCAGCCCGATACCTATACCCCGCTGGGTGACAGCATCACAAGCGGTACTCCTTGGAGCACTGATGATATCACCTATGAGGCTAGCGTAAGAATAAGCTGCATTGGTGACTTCTACACTAGTAAATATGACTACCAAGTGCCACAGATTACAGAGGTTGTTACAAGCGGCACTGCCTATGTGCCAAGCGAGCTGTTTTACGACTCTACCAAGACGACTACATCATAAGTTTAACCAAATATCTCTCAACCAACACTGTAAAAGCAGCTGTTTGTTGTACAAAGCATTGAAGGAGATTGTATGCCTATTTCTAACTACCAAGTGCCTGGTGTGTATGTAACGCAGACAACATCTGCGCTGACCAGCGTTAGCCCCACCAGCCTTAGCATCGCTATTGTAGCTGACCAGCCCACTCCAGGTAGTCAGACTGATACTTTCTATGCACCAGTTCCAACCAGTGGTATCCCACTAGGTCAGTTGACTGTTCCCACGGTAAACACCACATCGACCGGTACTTATGCTAGCTATTCAGGGTTTACTCTCACCTGGGCTAGCGGCATTAGCGGTACGACTGTAACAGGAACATACGGATACAACTTTAATATTAGTACTGCTAACGGCATCAGCACCCTTACAACAGTTGGTGTTACAGCAACTGGAGTTAACGCACTTCCCAGTGGCACGCTAACCTTACAGTACGGTCACAATTGGGGGGCATACGGTAGGTACACCAGCCAGAACGCTGTATCCAGTGCTATTGGGCCAGCAATCAGTGGTACAACTATCGTCAACCCAGCAGTTCTTGCAAGCCAGTTAGCGTTCCAGAACGGCGCTAGTATTGTAAGTATCGTACCAGTAGCTCGTGTATCGAACAGTGGCTCTGCTCAACCCAGTGACTGGGCTAACACATTGACTGTAGCCACTAGCGGTAGCAACCCAATCTACCTGTCCAACACTGCTGCTGATGTTATTGTACCTCTCAACTCACTTACATCCAGTGGTGTTATCACCGGTGTAACTGCAGGTACTGTAGCTTATGCTATCAACTCTTACATCAACACTCAGGCTAACAATGGTATCTATCAGAGAGCTTTCCTGGGTGTAGATGGCACCAATGCTCAGACCACAGTAGCTAGTTACCAGGCTCTTGCCAATGGTTTTAACAGTTCCAGAGTTAGCGTTATCTACCCTCCTGTAGTTAACTTTAATCCTGGTCTTAACACCACAAACGGTTTGAGCAACGCTACAATTAACATTGCTGGTTACTATGTTGCTGCCGCACTAGCTGGTTTGTTTGTAGGCCAGCAGCCGGACATCAGCACGCCAATCACCAACAAGCAGGTGCTTGGTTTCAATGACATCCCCAACCAGATCAACCTGACAGATGCACAGACAAGTTATTTGCCTTATGGAGTTCTTGTTGTTCGCAAGAAGACAGATGGAAACTTCTGGGTACTGCATGGGCTAACCACCAATGTACAAAACTGGTTGACACAAGAGATTTCCATCAGTGCAATTGGTGACAGACTGGCACAGCTTGTAAGGACTGACCTGATCAACAGTTATCTGGTTGGTGGGCCTCTCACAAAGAATACAAGTGCTGCTGCACTGGCTACTGTACAGGCGACTCTTACTAATGCTCTGAGCAATGGCCTGATTCAGGGCTATCAGAACCTTAGCTTCGCAGTCAATCCAGCTACGCCTACAACAATTACTGTCAGCTTCCAATATGCACCGACGTTCCCAATCAATTACATCCAGGCCAATGTCAGCCTTAACACGCAGACCGGTCAAGTAGTTTATGGTAACGCTCAGAGCAACTTCGTAGTCTACTAGGAGAACACATGGCTAATTCAAAATTCCGTGTAGGTGGTGGGTATACAGCCTTTGTATACAATGGTCAGCCACTGATTTATGCACAGATGATCAGTGAGGTTGGACCACAGCCTGTTCAGCAACCTCAGCCTATTCAACCTCTAGACAGCCCATACCCAATCGAGATTGCGTTCCCAATCGCTTTGAGTGCTGGGACTCTAGAAATCATGTTCCTGGAACAATGGAATGCCGAAGTATGGGCACAGCTCGGTGGGAATTTCTCTACTGCTAGTGACCTTCTGGATGTATTCAAAGCTCAGCTGGCCCAGGGTGAAGTAACCTGTGTAAAGGTTATCAACAAGCCAGATGGCACACAACGTAAGATTGTTTATCAGGGTTGTGTTGTAACCAACGTAACTATCGATGAGCAGATCAACATCCAGAGCATGACAATCCCAAAGACTATCCGTATCGTATATCGTTCAAGAAAAGAACTCCTCTAAGGAAAGGTAACATAAAATGGCTGCTCGTTCATTTGTAATTCAGCTACAACCTGGAGTCGGTCAAGCTATCCTGCCTGACCACAGAAAGATGCTTCCAGGTGTTCAGTACACAGTAGACGCAGAGACATTCAGCAAGATCAGCCTGGGTGCTCGCCAGAATATCATCAAGGTTGTTAACGTCAACCTGGACGACACTGGAACCGGTAGCGTAACTACTGCTAGTGGCACATTCGTGCTCGCACAATCCTCTAATGGTCTTAACCTGCAGGCTGCTGGCAGCGGAATCAGCTTCAATAACCTGCTCACCCAGGTAAGTCCTAACCTGAGCTCGTTCAGCATCGCAGGCTTTGCCGCTCAGGGGTATGACGCTGGTGGTACAGCTGGTAGCAACACTGGTATTGGTCTGCCAGCAGCCACGCTTAGCGGTGCTGCAGCAAACCAGACACTGGTTGGTCCTGACGGTGCTCGCTATGCACTGACTTACAACGGAACTGCCAGCACCATTAGCGGTGGCTGGGCAACAGTATGGTACGACGAGCAGAACCGTTACATCACGGTTGCAAGTGGGGCTACCTACCTGGTCACACAAGATGCTATCGGTACACCATACAACGTCAGCAGCAACGTAAGTGGAACCAGCACGCAGGGTGGCTACGTTACTGCTATCGGTACCAAGCAGGGTGGATTCTCTGGAGTTGCTCTGGTCAGTATCCCAACAGGTAACTTTGGTTGGGTACAGATCGAGGGTGTTTGCCCCAACGTTGTTGTACCAAGCGGCACTGCAGCTGGTAGCACAGTCGGTGTTGACATGACCAGTGGTGTTGGTGCAGCCAAGACGTTCGCACCACAAGCCACTGTTGTAAGTAGCAGCAACGTTGTCACTGGCAGTGCACTGGCCAACAACGTGTTCGGTACCACTCTTACCACTGCTGTCAGCGGAACTAATGGTCAGTACTACGCCAGTGTTGACATCCGTAGCCGCAGAGTAAAGAAGCCATACGTACGAGTCCTCAACAAGAACTAGTACGCCCAGGGTAGGTGCGATATAATAGTGTATCGCACCCTAGACCAGAGGAATCATGGAAAATAGTTTCACTGAAGAGACAGAAAATATTTCAACCTTCCCAGACGCCTGGAAGGATGAATTCGAGGGGTTGCTGTTCCTGGGTTACCTACAGAGTGAGGTAACCCAGATCCCCTTTCATAAGTTCGTTGTTAAGACTCTTACTATCAACGAAAAGATTGAAGTCAGCCTGATCACAAAACCATATCTTGATAGTGTTGGTTTTAACCGTGCCTGGAAATCAGCTACGGTAGCAGCAGGTCTAGTTAGCGTTGATGATCGGCCTCTTATTCCTTCACTTAAGAGTGTCAACTCATTAAAGCAAAAGTTTGATTATGTCACGCAAAACTGGTATGACGTTGTTGTAGAGATACTGTACGATGAGATTCAGCGGCTAGAGGATAAGGCAATAGTCGTTTTGGGCGAACTGGGTATCTTGCAGACAGTCGCCACCAACAGTATCTTTGCTGATGAGGAAACTAATGATATCCCAAAAGATGGGAATTAGATCCTTATGTTATTGAGCGTGCAGAGGTAGCATATCTGCGTGGCATATTGAACCAGACTGATCTTAATATGGTTCAAGAGCAGTTGCTGTTTGCTGTTATACACCGCAATAAGGTTAAAGATTCTGAAGATGAACTGCGAAAGTTCGAACAGATGATGATGATCAATAATCCTGCTATGTACAATGAGTACATCAAGCAAAAGCAGGATGAAGCTGACAGCGGCAACAGCGGAGTTACCTGGGTAACACCAGAGAGTGTTGAAGAAGCCAACGAGCTGCTAAAGCTGTTCTCAGATATTGATGAACAGGTTAAGTCAACAAAGTCAGAAAAGGAAAAGCAAGAAGATATGGAATTCATCAAGCAGATACAGTCTATAGACATGTTTGATGATATCGATATTGACCTGATTGGTGATTAGCCGTGCCAGAGATTGTCTTTAACATCACTGTTAATGCCAACGGTGCAGCTGATGCTATGTCGAGCCTGGAGTCTGCTGCTTCTCAAACAGCAAAAGACTTCCAGGCTATGGGCGATGCTCTTGGCGGCGTGCTTGATCGTGCTTCAAAACTTGCTGAGTTCTTCCAAGAGAACGTAAACCTTCTGGGTCAGATGAAAGAGATCCTTGGCCTTATTGGTGCAATGAATGAAGCTAACCAGTCTGCTCTGAATAATAACCTACAGGCTATACGTGAGATGACCACAAGTATCATCAAACAGGGTGGAACTTTCAACGATGTTAACAGAGCCCTATCATCTGCCACTTCAACGTTTGGTGGGTCCACCGGCAGCATGGTATACGACTTCCTTGCTGATGCAAGGAAGAGGCAATCATTTGAAAGTCAGCATGCTTCAACCCGTTCTGAACAGAACGCTGTAGACCTTAGTATCAATGACCCTTTAAAGGATCTCAAGGCAAGAGCACGAGCAGCGACCAGAGACGCTGCGGGTAGGACATCAGTTCCTCCTGAAGAAATACACTATGATGACGCTGAGCACGGTCCGCGTAAAGCACCTGGCTATGGAGATATTCGCATACCAGAGCCTGGCAGCCATGCGCTACATCTTGTAGAAGGCGGTGGACGAACTGCTACATCAACAATGATATACCCTGCTACCGATGCATTCAACAACGCAAGGCAAGCACTAAAAGAAAACTTCTCTAACATACAAAACAAGTATGGATTCAGAAACACTGGCGTCCACATGTCAGCTCTGGATGCATACGATCAGGGTACACGACAGATCGATAGGATACTGGGTACCCGTGGCTTTGGTGGCTCACTCGGCAGCTTCATGAAAAAAGAGATGTTCGGTAATCGTGATGATGTCAGAGCAGCCATTAAAGAAATAATGGGTACCGGAGATAAAGCAGCAGCCGGATTTGCTAATGCATATGCTGGTAGGGACCGTAGTGGTGGGCCGCTACAAAAAGGTAGCTCAGAAGAATTAATCTATAATGTTATGAAAAAGCTAGATCGAAATCTGAGCATAGCTAATAGCATTAGTGGCTATTCTATAGGTGGAATAGTAAACCCTGACACTGGTAAAAGAGAGGGTGGCCTAACTCTTGGCCAGATAGGTGGTGGTCTTGGAACAGCCTACAATGCATACCAGCTAGCCAATCAGGTTGCAGGCATGGTGAGGGTAGGGACAGGCTACGCACAGAACCAAGCCCAGGGATACGGAAACGTTGACTATGGTAGGAGTGCAGGAAACTTCATGGATAATGTAGTACGTTCATGGGGTGGTTTAAACCCAACATACAGCTTTGGTAATGCTCAGCAAGCACAGAATGCTGGCATTGGCTTGGGTTATCGTGGAGACCTGCTAGGTCAGTATCAGAATGCCGCTCAGTCTCTGCAAATACAGAATGGTATGACACAGGGTCAGACAGCGCAGGCAATCGGTGCACTACAGCAGGTTGGCATGAACCCAGCACAAACTGCTGCAATGATTCAATCAATGCGGAATACAGCTAACTCGAATGGCTCATACTTTAACACTGCTGCAGGACAAACTGCTGGAATTGCTGCACAGGGTAGTTTTATGCAGTGGGGTGGTAGCACTAGTGCCAGTGGAGCAGCTGGCAGGATAGCTAATAAATTTACTGGCAGCAACCCAGCTCTTGCCGGAACTGGTCTGACTGGTCAGGACCTGATGAACAGTCAGTTCGGAATGGCAATGATGTCACAACAGCTTGGTATAAGTTATAATCAGATGTATGCTTACCGTGAGAAGATGATGGGCACTGCTTCTGGTGCCAACAAATTTATTGATATGTACAGTGGCAGCATTATCAAGATGCTTTCAAACAGTGTTGGCAGAGATCTCATGACTGTTAAGAGCGTGCATGAGCTTGATCAGTACGCCAATGTTCTTATGGGTGTGTTGCAGGGTATGGGTATTAATATCCAGGGGCCATATGAAGCAACACAGTATGTATTTGAGCAGATCCAACAGGCTAAAGGTAAGTTTAATACAGTTAGTGGATCTGTTACAGGTAATGGTACTTATAACGGTGCACCGATGAGTGCTAGCAACCACCCAACTAGAGCAGATGGTTCATATGGTTCATCCAGTGGTGGGACAACAGGTTCATCCAGTGGTGGGACAACAACAGTGCCATCCCCTTCTGCAACTTCTTCTAACCATGCATCAGCACAAGCAATGGCTAGCGCTAGCACTCAGGCATTAACATCTTTATCAAGTCAGACAGCAGGAGCAGTTGGTGGCCAAGCAGCAGCACTTGCTGTAGAAGTTGCATTCAAGCAACCTCATCTTGATAAATTATTGTCAATCCTTGTAAAGAACAAGAATGATAGTACGAATGGGAACTCTGCACCACAGACCACTACAAGCCGTGCTTCTTTTGGATAACAGATAGATAATACAATGCTTATCAACCAAACAAATCAATTCGGATATGGCTATGAACACAGCGCTATAGACAGGCCATTGCATACACCTGTTGCATCTATATTTGACAGCGTTAGCAATAAAACATATAATTTTCCATTTAATATTAATAGTTTAAACTGGAACTATCAGATAAACACACAGAGCTACGATACATATGGTGGTCGTGTAACACAGATACTTTCAGCCATGGCAACCACGATGAATTTACAAGGTGAGGCCGGTAGCAGAAAGAACTTGTTAGATCTGTACGGTAACTTTAAAGCTGTACAGAATGATCAGAACCAGTACAAGGTACCAATGCGCTTGAACGTACCTAGCAGGAACTTATCATATGTTGTCTATCTCGAGCAGATGAGCATTGCTTGGGATGTAACAACCATTACATATCCTTATGCTATGTCTTTTGAAATACAACATGATCTTAGTGCAACAAAGGGTCCTGTACAAGCAGCTGTATCTATAGCTCTTGATAGAATAAGTGCAAATCTTGGGTATAATACCAAGTGGAATGGAATGAATAAGACTGACATTAATTTACAGTATAAAGACGTACAAAACTTTGCTAATATTCTTAAAGCATATGGAGTAAAATCATGACAAAAGACTATAAGAATTTAACAACTGCAAACTGTAGAATTTCACAACCAATTCTTTATCCTGACAAGCAAGATGTACTAATGAATGGTTTTGCCTTTAGTGGAAATATGGGAATGATTCATCAGATGAGTTCTACCGATCAACAGGACTGGACAGTATGGCTGGGAACGCAACCTTAACTTTATATAATGGCAGCACCAGTCTGGATTATGATATCTGGATGGTCAGCTTTAGCACGTCTACTAATAACCAGTTCACCACTCAGCAGACGCATGGCGCACTATGGTGGTCGCCTATCCGTAGAGCAGAGATGTTTCTACAGTTCACCTGCATTTGGCCACTGGTAGGAAGCTCATCAAGATTAAATACTGGTTATGAAGGCCTTGACCCACACGATGGATTTGGTCGAATGAACCATTTGCAAGACGCTATCAGAGTGCATCAAACCTATCTGATTGGCGGTCAGACCACTACACCAATGACACTGCACTACTGGAACAACAATGCACAGTCACCTATATTCAATAGTTTGATCAGCAAGCCTGGGCAGCTTACTCCATTGATCTATACCGGTTGGATCAAGAGTGTTGAGAAACAGTTTGACAAAAAAAAGAATGTATTTTATACTAATTACTATATGAATATTCTTACTTATCCAGCGGCGGATAGCACCCCAGTAGTCACTGGTCTGACTGACAACATCACCTATGCTCCTACTGCATATGATCAAAACTTGTATGGGGATAGCTGGGTAAGCTCAACTTCTCTGGCAAGTCATATACCAAATACATCAATAGTACAATAGAGATCAAGAATGCCAGCTAACCAATCAGGTACATTCTCATACGCTCCGGACATAGCTTGCTCTATCTATACCAATAGCGGCATCCTTGATGTATCCGAAGATATAATTGATATTACTATTACCAGGAATATCAATGCAGTTAGTCAGCTTAATATGGACCTGGCAAACCCTGGCAAGAAATACAATCGTGTTATCAATACCATGGACCGCATAGTTGTATTCTTAAAGCGTACTGACTGGGTACAGGTATTTACTGGCTATGTAACATTTGCACCAGTTGAAACGCTCATCCCAACATCAGTTAGCATTGCTGCGGACTGCACCATAAGAATACTGCAAAATACATATTGGGATGACACTCTACAACAGTTTCAACAGCTTCTGCTCAATAACATGGACTATGCAGCCTCCAGCTCGAATGCAACATTGAACGATGGTGGAGTGGCGCAAGCCGTCATAAACCTACTGGTTAGTGTTTGTGGATGGGATCCATCCAAGATACACATCCAGGGTATCCCTAACGGATTACTATCTCTTGCTACTAAAGCATATAATGGTGTTTACAATGGGTTACCTCAGAACTCCATAAGTGAGCTAGCTCAGATATTGAGTTCAGCGCCATATATAGCAGGCAATAGTACTAGCACAGGCTCAAGCAATAATAGCACTACTCAAAAAGTTACTGGTGCTAGCGGTTCGCCTGCTGGCACTGAATTCACTGCCAATTATGCTCAAGCTTTTTATACACATCCGCTAGGTGCTAACGGTAAATCCAACTCACCAGGAAGTAACCCTAATAATGCTGTAACGATTGATCGAATTCAACTTGATGAATACTGGGCAAGCATCCCTTTCTCCTATTCAGCATTTACCACAAATAGTGGTGGACAGATAGATAACGCAAAACGCTGGATAGCACAGGATTGGCCACTAGGGAATAAGAAAGATAAAGACGCCAACTGGAATGGTAGGTTATTACTTGTAACCAACATGGAAACAAACAGAGCAGTAGCTCTTAGAGCGACAAGCCTTATACAAAAACCAAACGTTGTTGATAAGAAAAATCAAGCTGTCATTGATACAGATATTGCTAACATTAATTATATTCAAGTACACCCTGGAGTTGCTGCGTACCTTGCTGGCGACGTAGATGATCCAAAGAAGTTCGATTTACAGCATGCTGCAAAGCCACCATCTGTACCGATTTATGCAAACTGGGCTGATGAAAACACTATTAGATCACCTGGTCCACAGGACCAAATATCACAGAATGCTAATGCTTCTGTGAATGCTCAACTAACAGGATCTAATGCTCTGCCAAGCACACCTAAAGAATATTTAACTGCTCAACAAGCAGTTATTTCATATGCAATTAGTCAGACTGGTGCTGGATATAGTCAGGACTTAAGCGGCCCTCATTACAGAGTCACTCCAGGTAGTGCAAAAAATCCTGGATGGTTTGACTGTGCTGGTCTTATGCAGTGGGCCTATTCAAAAATCAATTTGAATATTGTCCACTGGGATCATAACCCTGGTGCAAAGACCGCTGTACAGAGTATGTGGGGCGGTGGAACAAGTTCGAACAATAATATTTTTGGTACGTTTATCCCGCCAAGTGTACAGCCACAGCCTGGTGACTTGCTCTTCTGGAACGTTCCGAGTGACGGAACTCCTCAGCCCGGTCACGTAACCATGCTTTCACAACGCTTTGGAGGAGATGGTCATGGAATGATGATGGGTGCTCATGGTGGTACTACCAAGGCTGGTCAAGATGCTTTGAACTGGAATGATATCAAGGGTGGCAATGAAATGCCAGGCTGGGGTATGAGCTACATGGGAGCTCGTAGACCTCTAGACCTTTTGACTCCTGGCAAAACCTATACATTCTCGCAGACAACAGATGTCATGGACAAAAGCCAGGGCACAAACCCCACTGCATCTGGATCTCAATTCCTCAGCCTTGCTGGAAGCTTTAGCATGTTGTTTAATCCACCAACGTTTGATCCTCGAGCTAGCGTTATGGTTGGCACGCCACGAGCTTTCCTGTTAGACAACAACGTTCTATCGGACTTTCAGCAGATTATTGGCACAGGTCTTAGAAGCTTTATGAGTGCTCCTAATGGAGATTTTATAGCTTGGTTCCCAGACTACTATGGCTTTTATGGTACTGATCCAGTTCTGGATATCAGCCCGGTAGAGATAGTTGATTTCCAGATCTATCATGATGATAATCAGCTGGTTACTCACTATGGAATTATTGGAGATACTAACGGTATTGGCCAACAGGTCACAGAGGGTGACTACTATACAACCAATGGCATTGTAAGTATAGAGGATGGAAGCACCATGAATCTGCTGTTTGGCAAACTTTCTCAAGGGCAGAGCTATTCTACAAGTGCCAGTAATTTCTTGCAGAGGTATGGCATGAGGCCAATGGCGCAAGAGCAGAACATGATCCACAGTCATGCCATGGAATATATGTACGCCCTGACAGGTTTTATGAACCAATGGGTTAACCAGTATGCCAGCACGATCTCTCTTACGTTCATGCCAGAGCTGTTCCCAGGCATGAGAGTTACCATGACAATAGACAATGATACTGGTGGCTCAGATGAGTACCAGTTCTATTGTACAACTGTTACGCACCAGTGCAGCAGAAGTAGTGGTTTTACAACCCAAGCAACATTCACAGCGCCTGTAAAGAATGGTACGATTCTTGACTATGGACTCACACTAATATGAGCGCGATCATCAAGAACAGCCCTGGAAAAGACGGGGTGCTCAGAGTTATCATTACCACTGCTGCTGCTCTGCATCCACTAAGCCAAGCACCGAATGCTGCTCAGAATTACTACTGTAAAGCAGTAGACATGAAGGGTTTCCAGGTAGAAGTAGACCTACAAGCTCTACCTCCTGGAGTTAATTATACACAGATTCAACCCAACCAGGTCTGGTGGGTAGAGAAGCGAACAACGCTTTACCGCTTGTATCTATTCGCTGGTATATATGATCCAATCACTCGTCGCATTGATAGTACAGGGCTTCTTCCACAATTTCCTCCAACATGGGCGAGCTACTATGACACTACTAATCAGATTGCTACGTCAGCTAATCAACCATACGTAGTAAGTTTTAATACTGTCGTAGGCCAGAGCGGTTTCACTCTCGTGTCTGGTTCACAGATTACTGCCTTAGCCGCTGGAGTATATAACTTTCAGTTTACAGCACAGTTCGCCCTCACAAATGCTGGTGGTACAGCTACTTATAATACAAGCGTATGGATGCGGCAGAATGGAGTTGACTTGCCTTGGACTGGTGGGGAAATCAGCATCTACGCAAAGTCTCCATACGCTCTACCCAGCTGGAACTTTGTTCAGCAGATGAACGCTGGTGATTACGTAGAACTAGTATGGGCCGTGGATACAGCTAACCAAATCTATGTTGCTGCGCAACCTTCAGTTGCTAATGGCTATTCGCCAGCCTGGCCCAAGCCGCCATACGGCACAAGCATTCCATCATGGACTATGACTGTATGCCAAGCATAGTGTACTAGAGCCCTTATTTTGTACGAGATAATATGAAAACCATCACAGTAAGCAATGGCGACATTCAGATGAACAGTGGTAAAATACAGTTCTCTACAGGTCAGAAAAAACTGATTGAAGACTTGCAGCGTTGGCTAGAGGAGCCACTTGGTACGGGATTTACTACCCCAGGGTTTGGTAGCCTGCTGAATTCTTTCATTGGATCTAATGCTGCTGGTGTAAATATTAACTCTGTTGATAATGAAATATTAAGAGTAATACAATTGTATCAGGGGCAGCAGATGCTATCCTTGAAGGCTGCTCAGAATGCTGCTATGCTATCCAACTGGAACAAGAGCGAAATAATACAGAGCATCCTATCAGTTAACTCTAGCATACAGGGCACATCAATCGTATCAAATATACAGATGGTGACTCTTGACAATAGCACAATAAGTTTAAGCGTATACGTAGGCAACAGTGGGATAACGGTTCAAAATGGCTGATGCAGGAACAGTACTGGCGAGATTGCAGGCATCTCTATCTGTCTATGACCCCTCATGGGATGTCAGCGTTGGCAGCGCAACCTACAAGATCCTTGAAGCAGTTGCTCAAGAGATCAGTACAGCTAACAACAACGCAACTCTGCAGACTTATAGTTATGATGTTAACACCAAGTCCGGGCAGGAGCTAGACGTATTCTGCAACCTTTTTGGCGTGTATCGTCAGCTGGGCAAGCGGGCATCTGGCACAGTAACCTTCAGCACAACTGGTACGGCTACAGTTTTAACAGTCATACCTGTTGGCACCCAGGTGGCTATCCCTATTGGCAGTAGCAACAACAACCCTAGCGCAATCTACTATACCACTACTGCTGCAACTGTGATCCCACCCGGTGCTGTATCTGCTGACGCCCCAGTGATGGCTGTACTGCCAGGCGTATACGGTAACGTTCCCGCTAGCACAATCTCACAAACAGTTGGCTCAGTTATGAACGTAACGAGCGTTACTAACAACTACCCTATCACTGGTGGTACAGACCCTGAAAGCGACTCAGAGCTCAGGAACCGCTGGCAGAACACAGCATTCAATAACACAACTGGTACGTACGGGAAGTATGTTGTAACAGCTCTACAGGACCAGAATGTTACCAGAGCTAACGCTGTCGGGCAACAAAACTATTGGGATGAGCAATGTCAGATCTCTGCAACAGTTAGTGGCAGCAACGGATCCAACAATGGGGTTACGTTCCTACTAGTAGCCTACTCTGGCATGACAAACCTACTTACTAACTCTGGAATCAATGCCACCACAGTCATAGCAAGCAGTGCGTTCAACGCATCATCTACAGGTACTTCTGTTGCCAATGGTCTCAACACAATGATTGATACCTATGCTCCTGGGAATACGATAACAGTATCAGCCAGTCCAACTTCAAACACTATTAGCGGCGGAATAACTCTATCATTTTCTTCTGCTTTGCCATATCGATTGATACTTGGCAGTGGAACAAATATCCCTGGGACCAGTGTTTCTGTTAGTGGTGTTACAACAATTAGTGGCACTAAATACTGGGAGTGGATTCAGAGTGCCAACCCAGATATTGGAACCTCTGGAACAATGTCATACATTAACGCACAAATTTCAGGCAACGCTGGATTCATGTTCCCACAGGGGAATGAACTGATTGGTAGTTCATTGAATACTAGTGCTCAGCAGGTATACACAAACACCAGTGATTATTATTATCCTGTTGGTCAGCCATCTATTCCGCTTACAGTGAACATATCTAACAACTCAGGATACTCAGCACTGTTTGCCGGAAACACTGTTGAAATGATTTCGGAGTACTGCCCTTCATCAAACAGATCTTTGACACTATCCAGTGGCAACTACGTTGATGTTTTCATCGATGGTACAACTGCTAATAGTATTACTGAACAAACTTCACTAGACTTGAATAATCTTGTTCTTTCTTCAGGCAACGCTAGTAGTTACTTGAACACTACCAACTACATTTTTGCTGATGGTGCTACAGCATGCAGTGGTACTGTTAATGCAAATGGTGATTATTACATCTGGCTTAATCAGCAACCGCTTATCAACTTCCCATCACAAACAAGCATATCTACCAATGGAATTGCTGACTACTTCACACTGTACAACAACACAACCGGAACTGTTGTTAATGTTCCAATCACATTGAACAAGTATTCATATATCACATTTACAGGAACGGTAACCTCTGGTTATACTTCGTCTAGTACAAACTTCATGCCTGTTGCGAATGCCAATCTTTTCTTGTATCCTGGTTTGGCTCTTGCTAGCGGTGTCGCAACATCTGGTAATAATTACTATATCACCAGCGTTACAAGCAGTGGTATCTACCTGAACTACAACATCACCGGAACATATAACACCACCACTAACATCACAATGAGTGGTAAATCACTCGCATATCCTTTGTATGACGTTACCGATCTTGCTGGGTCTGTAAATTCAATCTCTGCACTGGCTCTGTGTTCTGGATCAGCACCAACGGGTTGGTCCTCATTACCATCTGTTGGCAACTCTGCATTCGTTGTTTATCCTCACAGTTATAACATGGATGTTACGGATGTAGACGCACTGGTACAACAGAGCAGACCTGTAGGTACGAATGTTCTAGTACATCAAGCTATATTTATCAACCTGGTTGTGAATATGACTCTGGTGATCAGCGCTGGCTCTTCACAATCAACGGTACAATCAAATATAAACTCTGCTATCAGTCAGTATTTTGCAGGATTTGGTTATAATCAGCTGGTTTCTTTTGCTTCTCTTGCATCCAGTGTCATATCGTCAGCAAGCGTTCTAAACGTTAGAATAGACAGCGTTAATATTGTTTCAATAGATGGCACAGTTCAGTCAACAAAGGCTAGCGATTTCGTACTTGCCAGCAATCAGTTGCCTTCACTATATGGTATTAACTATACCTACAAGGGAGCGACGAACTTCTAATGGCTGGTAACATCGTAGCAAATAATCCTCATATAACCTTTTTAGAAAAGGTTAGGAACTTTCCTGACAACATCTACAGCTTTGATGAGAACCATAACATCACTACGCTAATGCAAATATTGCTGGGCAATAGCGGCACTGGCCAGCTTAGAAACATCCAGACAGTAGCGCGTCTTACTCAGCAACACATAGAGTTTAGCAACCTTGATTTAATCCTTGGAGAGATACTTAACATAGCAAGAATTTCTCCAGAGATCTACAGTTTTTCTAGCAACCCATTTATTGATCAACTGGGTGCTGACCAGTGGGATGAGGTAAGTTCAAAAGATGGCAAGTACCGTGAGCGTTTACTGGGAGCTGCTGAAGCTTTCCAGACCGGTGCCACTGTATGGTCATTGATGACGCTATGCCAGGCCATGACGGGCATAAAGTTCTATGTGACTGAATCTTGGAGGACTCCTGGGCTGGGTAGATCTGGTGTTGATTCAAGCCGTGAGATTGTTCTTATACCTATTCTGGACACCAGCGGAACAGTATTCACATGGGACCAAAGCAAGGCGAGAGCAATTTTGGACGCAGCTACAAAGATCATAGGAACAAACCTGATCGTTAGCTTTGGTACCCCAATAAAGAATCTTACCAATGTGCCAGTGTCTGTTGCCAGCTCGACTGACAGTTCACAATACTTTTTTATGCAGCCAACGGTTATGTCCAATCGCCTGGTCACTCCAATGAACATCCAGAACGGTTCAGACACACGATACTGGCTTACTCCAGGCCAGGCCAACCCAGCACCTTTCTTTGCTCATCTGCAGACACAGGAAGTATCGATTGATATGACTGGAAACATAATAAATGTTTACAGTAGTGACCCCACAGGTGTTCCTTATGAGGCTATGGCGTCACCATCACTACAAGTTACCGCCACAGTATATGGTGCACAGTAATGCCAATCATTCCAAGAAATACTGACCCATTAAAAGACTACGTTACGCCAGGGCCAACACCCGGCATATCCAGTGATGGTCTTGTCTACAACAAGATTTATGCTCATACTGGGGTGGTCGATGCACTGCCTGCTTCAAACAATACGAGCCCTTATAATGACCCAACGATCAGCTTAATCAACAACAGCAACTATATACAGTTTAACCCTGCAACGCAGACAGAATGGATCTCATCGCAAGATTTTGGTGGTCCTAATAGCGCACCAGTTGTATTAAATTTCTATGTTTCTAACACAACATACTTTAATGCAATCAACTTCAATGTTCTTAACGTACCCTGCTATGTAGAACTGCTATGGAGTGATGGCACCCCAATCTCTGATGCTTCTACGTTCGTAATCACTGGTGGTCCGGACATCAATACCACTACTGATTGGGTAAATATAAAGTACGCTGCAACCAGCACTCTGAGTATTCAGTCAGGTTCTTACATCCAGATAAGAATCACTCGACAGAAAACAGTACAGCGACAGAGTGCCTTAACAAATACTCTTGTTGATATACCGTACTCTATCGGTGTAAAGAACTTGAGTATAAGGCTTAATATACAGTCTTATAGCGATGTGCCGGTATCAGCATCCGGCGTACCACAACCATTTGTTGTACAGAACAAGTTTGGTTTTATTGAAACATACAATGAAAAGGTTTATAGCCTTAGCAACGCACTAAACAACAATAGCCACTCTTACTGGAAGAGTGAACCACAACCCGTTGGTGATGCCATTGTAAACTTCTACATGCAGGTTAGTGATGGTGTAACAATAACAACCCTGAACAGGCTGTACATAAACCCTGTATATGATGGGTGCAGATTTAATCTTTACTACACCACTAATACTGGAACAGATGCATCACAGTTTACCTGGACACCTGTACAAAGAGATTTCTCTCTGCGCAGTGGCATCTATGAGATACCGACAGTGCAATGCACGTATCTCAAGCTAGAGTTTGTTCAGCTAGTTCCTGAGATCTATGACCTGCCATTCGATATGGTTACAAAGACCATCAATGCATTCCCATATGATGTAGAAGAGTACTTCACTGGCCTAGAGTCATCGATCATAGATGGCAACACAAAAACCTATTCGTTCTTTGGGTCGAACAACAACCAGCAGCCAATCTATACCAGCACATATTCTACAATGTTTGGTGCTGCTAATAGTGTTGATGCATCATCCTGGCCAGCTATTGGTGTGCTCAACTCTTCAACAACTGGTGGCACAACAAATCAAATGCCAAACAGCTCAACTCAGGTGATTGATCCTACCATCAGCTACAAACTGATTGGCACTGATGGAAGATATAACAATCAAACATACACACAGTTTTTGCAGCGCAAGTTCCCAGACACTCGTGTGCATAACTACACACAGATTACAATAAATCAAACATGGCATCAGGCATACTTTGTAGGGTTGTACTATATAGCAGCTTTCTATGAGAATACATCCTATGACAACATACAACCATCTCTGGGTAGTTTGATCTCAAGAAACAACAACAACACTTTTGCTGGTCAGGATAACAACAGTTACATCATGCTGAACCCTGATGACACTGCAACAACACCCTGGGTATCTACCATTGATAAATTCACAGGATTTAGCATAGCTGGCCTTACAACTGACTGGCAGAGCTTTCTTCCTGATAATCAGGTTCTTCTTAAAGACACAAGCAATCTAACAGGGTCTAATATAACCTATCCATTAAATGTGGTATCTAACTTTGGAAGCACCAGCAATGTCATTGCACTGTCCGGAACCGTATCCGGTTCTTATTCTGTGCAGACCGGACTGTATACTTTGAGCTCTAATATTGTTAACTACCTTGATGCCAACTTCTTGAACGGAACAAGCTCATGGACAGCTCTCGGCAGTACAACTATAAGTAACACAACAGTGACTGTATGGTCTGGAGCCACTTCTAGCGGCATCAGCGTTAGTGGCGGCCAGTTCTCAGCCGCTTACAAATTCACACTCCCGGGTGTGTACAGCCCCAGCGGAACACAGGCCTGGATGGATCAGTTTGGTGCTAGCCCGTATGCAGTAGCTGGTTTTGGTGGCTATGCTGTCCCTAGTGGTGGGCTTAACTACTACTTCCTTAACAACATACAGGTCGCTGGGATCAGTGGAGTTCCTCAGGTCAATACAACCCTGACAATGTATACACAATTCATCAACCCATCCACAGGTCAACCAATTGCTGGTACAACCGTAACTGGAACCGTGGCAACAGTGACCTCTGGTATCGGCAGCAATGTTGTTACAGCGACTGGCGGGATTTGGTCATCCAGTATCCCCAGCAACACTGTTCAGATGGTAATCAGTGGATCTGGTTCGCCGTTCAGCCTGTTTGATCTAAGCGTTAGCACAACACCTGTTACCGCATGGGTCAGCCCATCTGACCGGAACAGCATGAGAGTCAGCGCTGTTGCAAGAGTGTACCTACCATCAACTAACAATGGGACCTATCGTGTTAGCTTGATGGGTACAGACTACTCTGGCAACATTACAGAGATCACATACAAGCAGTTTAGAAGCAACTCGCTTCCGATAGGAACCTGGATCAACATTGAGGTGCCTGGATATTCGGGAAACAACTACCAGTCATTCTCTGCACGGATATCCCAGACTGACAGCAAGGTGAATGAAATCATGTACATGAGCATGCTTTCACCATTCTACCACCCAGTCAGGTACGAGTACACCACACAGAGTGGGTCCGGCAACTGGAAGCCAATCATAACTGGCATCAACAACATCAACTCAGTTGTCAGTACAACATCACCTGGCACAGCAGCCAGTGGTATCCAGGTCAGGCTGACTGCTCTTGACCCCAATGTGTTCATTACCAGCCTGAGCATAGTTCCCAGGTACACTGGCAACCCCTACTACATTAGTGCCAACATCGATTACATCGGTGATAGCAAGACCAACGAGCTGTCCAGCCGCACGCCAGCCAGCCGCAAGAAGTTGTTCCTGTTGAACAAAGAGGTATACCCCACCAGGTTCAGCATCGAGCAGGTCGCCAACACCACTGTGTCGTACGTAAACATGTGATTGACAGGCTGGTCACCAGGTGCTACACTCTATGGCGTGACCAGTAAGACCGTTTTCGTACAGAAGAGCAATCTGCTCAATGGCGTCCTGCGCTTTAGCACCCTGGACAAGAGCATCGAATCGTTATTCAATTGGGACAGCCTGGGCACACTACGCAACCGTGACAGCATTGCACAGTTTGACAGCATTGCTAGAGAAAACGGCATCTCTGTTGTGTTTGATGACGATGAGACCGAGGCCCGCTACCGAACGCTAGTATCTTGTGCATCAGACCCTTATGATGTTCGCAGCCCGTTCCTGGACGATCATGAACTGTTCCCATTCCAGCATGTTGGTTTGAACTACGTATGGGAACAGCTGCATACCGTTAACCCCAACGTGCTGGTGCAGTGGGATACGGGAGCCGGTAAGACACTACTCAGCTGTTTGACCAGCCAGAAGCTTTTTGATGCTGGCGATATCGACATGGTTCTCGTGTTCTGTAAGAAGATCAAACAGCATGACTGGGAGCAGGAATTTAGAAGAATGACGTACCTTTCTGTCACTCGTGTTAGTGACAAATTGACCCGTCAAAAACGTCATGATTTATACCAAAATGACACCAGCAATGTTATGGTTCTTAACTATGAAAAGATCCGAGAGGGTAATCTTTCAAAAGTCAAGGGTCAAAAGAAAAAAGTTAAGTCTTATGATAGAACTGATTTACTACAGATTCTATCTATGATTAAAGATAAAAGAGTATTAATCATTATAGATGAAGCTCAAAAGATTAATACTGGTAAGAGTCTAATGAGCGAGGGGTTTGCTCAGCTGATTAACTCACCGGAACACAGCTCAATGGTTCTGGCACTTACTGCTACTCCATACACCACCAGCCCTTTGAACATCAGGAACATTTTTGAAGTTATCGCTCCTGGTATTCCAGACGTTAGTAACCTCTCAAGAGATGCTTTCAAACTCTTTTACGGTAAAGAAATCAGCTATTACCGAAATGGTTATGTTAATGAGATGTACGTAAAGGAATGGGATCGTGCCAAGCTTCCATTGCTCGGTAAAAAGCATGAAGACTGGACACACATCGCAATGAAGAGTGATCCAACAATCCGTGCTCAGTTCCCAGAAAACATTGCCAAGCGTGTTATTTACGATCTCAGCGATAGTGACCGCGAGATTTACGACTGGGCAGAACGTGTTGCACGTGAGCGTTACAACCCTGATAACGTTGCTGCCAGCTGGTCCAGCATTGATACGCTCAGAATGATCTGTAACACCACAGCTGGACTAAAGACCAGTGATGGCAAGTTTGCCAAAGAGATTCATGCACAGTTTGGTGATCAGCTGGATATTCAGCACAGTGCCAAGTACCAGTTGATTGAGAACAGCATGGAGAGCTATATCGAGAATGGTGAAAAGGCAGTGCTGTTCAGCTTCTGGACCAACGGCACACTGTTCCCCTACTATGAAGAGCTCAAGCGTCGTTTTGGTGGTGACATCCCGGTGCTGGCAATCTGGGGAGTTGGTATGGATACTGAAACAGCTGCCAGAAATATCAAGACGTTTAATGAGACCCGTGGTGGTGCTATCCTGATCACCAGTGATGTTCTACAAGAGGGTGCTAACCTGTATGCACCATATCTGTGGAACATTGAGATTCCCAGGACTTATGCTGAATACAAGCAGCGCAAGGACAGGATCAATCGTGCAGACAGCAAGAGCAAAGGCATCAGTCACACCTGGACATACCGTGCAGTTGCGAGTGATACCATTGAAGAGCGTGTTGACAGCAAGGTGCTGCGTCGCAGAGCAGAAGCAGCAGCCATCCGTGGGGTGGTTGACGAGCTGGTAGACATGGATGATACAGTTGACATGACCCCACAAGGTTTACTGTTCTAAGGAGAGTGCAATGAACAAGACACAGCAGCAGATCGTTGATGACATCACGGAGTACATCACCAGTGGTCAAACACACAGTACTCTGGTAGGCATGCAGTTCACTGTTGGTCACAAGCCTGATGATGAGCATAAGGCAAGACAGTACGCAGAGTACATTGTTGACCTGATTAAATCTGCTGAAAATTACCGGCGCAGCAATGTAAAGATGGGTAAGACCCGTGCCAAGTAACGAGGGGTTCCCCCTCCTCGAAGGGCCTGGTCTTCCTCGGGAGTTGCAGTCGGCGTCTGACCTAGACTCCTCCCGAGGCCCTTCCAGCTCCATTGATTACGACTGGCACGATCTGTCAGCCTGTAAGGATCTTGATACCGACAAGTTCTATGTTGGTCGTGGTCAGAAGGTATGCCAGCAAGTTGTTGATGCATGCTTATCTTGCCCGGTAAAGCCTGATTGCCTTCAGCATGCGCTTGAGCATGAAGAGTACGGATACTGGGCTGGCACTAACCCTGTACAGCGTGAAAAGATCCGCAAGGAGACAGGCGTACAACTTCAGCCAATTAACTTTGATTTCCTGGAGCGTCAGAACCTGCTAGAAAAAGCTATGTTGCAACAGTCCTTGACTCGTTCGGCGCTACCAACTATAATGAACACTAGCGAATTGGTTAGTAACTATTACTATCCTGATGAAATAACTTTTGAGGATATGTTTTACTATGACTGACGGAGCACTGCGCGTTGGCCTGGTAGTACCAGTGCTGAATAACTTTGATCAGGCGATAGATCTGATCTACTCTGCCAAGACACGACATGATCTAAGGATCTATATTCAGCCACAGTATCTGTTCCAGGTCCCACTAGCAGCAGCCTGGAACAATGGCATCCGCCAGGCACTGGATGGCTCTTGTGACTATATCATTGTGAGCAATGATGACGTTATATTTGCTCCACAAACCATAGATGATCTGGTTGACAGGTTCACAAAGCACGTCGATAGATCCACTGTGATGATGTACCCGGTGGATGTGAAAGATGACCTGACAGATGACTATGATATTTTGTTTGTAGAAGGTCAAGAGTTCACCACTCAGGCCATCGAAGATCAGAGTTACTCTTGCTTTATCATCAAGAGCGATTTCTTTGATAGGTGCGGAGCCTTTGATGAGAACTTTGATCCAGCCTGGTGGGAAGACACGGACATGAAGTACCGTATTCACCTGCTGGGGTTGAACGCTGTGCAGACACAGATCCCATACGTTCACCGCAGACACCAGACAACCAAGAAGCTGACACAGCCTGTCAACTCAATCAAAAGTGGTAACTACTACATCCAAAAATGGGGTAGTGCTAACAAGAACTTGAATGAGCTATACAAAACACCATATAATAGTCCTGACCTTAGCCCGATTGAATGGAGACAACTATGAGTAAAACACGAGTGCTTGCATGGGGTGACTATGCATGTGGCACCGGGTTTGGTACGGTCATGCGTAACATCATGACCAACCTTAACGCTACGGGCAAGTACGATATCGATGTGGTTGGTGTTAACTATGATGGTGGACCTTATGACACAAACAAGTGGCCAGGCCGTTTGTGGCCAGCAATCAGTGCACTACGCACTCAGGGACCATACGGCGATGTGTTTGGCCGACAGGTGTTCCTGGACCTGTTGAACCAGGGCGACTACGATGTTGTGTTCATTGTTCAGGATACATTCATTGTGCTACCAATCGTACAGCACCTACTCGAGCTGCAGCGCACCAAGCAACATTCGTTCAGCACCATCTTCTACTACCCGTTTGACTGTGCTCCCAGGGAAGAGTGGGTAACTCAGTGTGTCGCTGCCTTTGACTTCCCAGTCGCATACACAGAGTATGCCAAGGAAGAGAGCAGAAAGTTCATTGGCAGTCTGGCGGACAAGCAGGATGTAATCTACCATGGCACCAACATCAGCGACTTCTACGTTCTGCATGATGTCCAAAAGCGCACAGCCCGCAGCACAGTGTTCCCACCACAGCTTCAGGACAAGTTTATTGTTACAAACGTGAACCGCAACCAGGGGCGCAAGGACATCTCACGAACCCTCATGATCTTAAAGGAGCTAAAGGATCGTGGACACGAAGATATCTACTTCTACATGCACATGCAGGAGACAGACTTTGGCGGTAGCGTGCTGGAGATGGCAAGGTCTATTGGTGTTCAGTTCGAGCAGGACTTCACAATCCCTAACCCTCAGCAGTTCAGTGCGCACAGTGGTTTCCCTATAGAGATGTTGAACAGCATCTATAATTCCAGTGATGTTTTCTTGACTACAACACACGGTGAGGGTTGGGGCCTTACAATCACTGAGGCCATGGCAACCAAGCTGCCAGTAGTAGCACCAGATAACACCAGTGTTCCTGAGATCTTGGGCGATGACAGAGGCTGGCGAGTACCCAGTGGACATACTCCCAGCCACTGGATCATCAAGGAGAATGATAACGAGCGCATGCGTCCGCTCATGGATGTACAGGCTGCAGCTGATGCAATCGAGTTCATCAAGAACAATCCTGCTCAAGCCAAGCAGCGTGCGGAGAATGCATACAAGTGGGTCAAGCATAACACCTGGCAAGAGGTATGCAAGCAGTGGATCGATGTATTCAACCGTGCTGCAAACAAGTCAAAGACTGCTAACCTGCTTAAAAAGCGATAGATCATGCCAAAGATCATTGATGTTGCAATGTTCAATAATGAGATTGAGATGCTTGATCTCAGGATTAATATATTGAATGATATCGTTGATGCTTTTTACATCATCCAAGCAGATAAGACTCACCAGGGTGATGATAAGGGATGCTTACAATCATACCCTGATGATCGTGTCCATCTGATTACAATAAGATTCCCTGACGGCCTGGACAACTGGGGTAGAGAAAACTATCAACGTCAATACAAGGTTGATCTTAGTGAATACAGCCATGATGATATGGTTATGATCAGTGATATTGATGAGGTGCCTGACCCTGTAAAGCTAAAGATTATCAGAGATGAGCTTTGGGACCCACAATATTACTATGCTTTTGAACAGACCATGCATCAGTACTATTTAAACAATGTGAATACAACAGAACAGTGGTCAGGCACTCGAGCTCTAAGCATAAGCAACTATAACTCTATAGACCTGCAGTCGTTACGAGGAGATTGGGGTATCATTAACTATCATCCGATTATGGTGCAAGATGCTGGCTGGCACTGGTCATTTTTGGGTGGTAAAGATCTCGTCAGAAAAAAGATCATTTCTTATGCCCATAGTGAGTTCAACCATGACGGTGTGTTGAACAGTATAGAAGATAATATTAATAACAATGCCGATATCTTTGGTCGAAACAATGTTCTCGAGGTTGTGCCAATCGATGAGAGATACCCTGAGTACATTCGTAATAATCAACACATATTAAAACATCTTATTAAAGGTTTGTAATGAAGGTGATGCTAGTCAACCACTACCAGAAAGGTTGTGGTGTATATCAGTATGGAAACAGGCTTTTTGAAATACTGTGTAACTCTGATGAAGACCGTTTCTATCTTATTGAGACACAGTCGCAAGATTTTTTTCTTGAAGAATTAAATATTTATCAACCTGATGTGGTCATCTATAACTATAACAATATTACTGCTAACTGGGTAACAACCACATTAACAAACCAGATCAATGCCAAGCAGGTCTATGTTTACCATGATGCTGGCCTGCCAGTGCACTTGAAGCATGATGCATTCTTGATGACTGATATGACTGCGAACGAATCGAGCATGCAGTTCGCACTGCCAAGACCAATGCCAGATGTAACATTAGAGAACCGAAGAGTAAAGAATAGCATTATAAATATTGGTAGCTTTGGTCTGGCGTTCCACCACAAGGGCTTTAATGATCTATGCAATCTTGTGCAAGACCAGTACGATGAGGCAGTTATTAACTTACACATGACACGGTCAGAATTTATTGATCCTAATGGTAGCCTGCTTTCTTCAGTGATTGATAGTTGTCGTGCTGCGATTATCAAACCAGGCATTCAGCTAAACATCAATACTGAGTTCGTTACAGATCAGCAGCTTATGGATTTTCTATGTGCTAATGATATTAATGTATTCACATACCATCCACTTCCTGGCAATGGATTGTCATCAGTTATTGATTATATGCCAAGGACAACTTCACCATTTGCTGTTAATAGTTCTGACATGTTCAGGCATATCAACAACAGATTCCCAGAGATTAATTGTGATAATTTCAGCCTTGAATCAATCATCAATCAGGGAACGACAGTGAACGAAGTGCTAAAATCTGAGTGGAGCGATGAGTCTGTCTGCTCTACTGTTAACAGAGTGCTGGAGCTATTATGACATACTACGCTCAGTCCGGTCAGGATGAATGGGTAAATAAGATATTCAATGGAAAACGTAGAGGTACGTTCTTAGACATTGGTGCATATGATGGTTTGCAGAGCAGCAACACAGCTTTCCTAGAAAAAGAACTAGGTTGGACTGGTATCTGTATCGAAGCGAATCGTGGTGCCTACGACAGGCTTGTTGGGAATAGAACCAGTCAAAATGTGTTTGCAGCCGTAAGTGATTATGATGGCACCATACGTTTTGGTAGTGATTCTATCTCTGAGTATGGATCAGAAGTTCCATGCATGATGTTGAATACTGTACTCGAACAGTATGATGCTCCTGAGTTTATTGACTATTTATCTATTGACGTAGAGGGTCATGAGTATGATATATTAAAGTGCTTTGACTTCTATCGCTGGAAGATCGGAGCATTAACGGTAGAACACAATCTGTACTGCTGGGGAGACACAAACAAAAATAAACTATATGATCTTTTAACCACTAATGGGTTTACTCGTGTTGTAGAAGATGCACCATGCCTGGATACAAACCCTCTATATTATCAGAAGCCGTATGAAGACTGGTACGTTCGTACCGATATATTAGGAGAAGTTAACATATGAAAGAACTATTCGACCTAGGTGAATTGTACGTATCAGACTTCGTCAAGCCTGGTGAAGACTACCGTGCTGGTCGCGTCGGTCTAAAGATGGTGTTTGATGAACAACGTAAGGCTGCACGGCTGGAAGAAGTAACACCCGGCGAGTTTATGTATGGTCGCTACTGGTACCGGTCTGGCATTAATGCAACAATGACTAATGAGCTTAAGGGCATTGTAGAGTCTATTCATTCAACATACAAGATGCCTGAATCACCTGTGTGGCTAGATATCGCTTGTAATGATGGCACCCTGCTCAGCTTTGTTCCTGGTGGATATACCCGAATTGGTATCGATCCGGTAGATGACACGTTCAAGGCAGAGTCCTCACATCATGCTGATCTGATTATTCAGGATTATTTTTCTGCTGAAGCATATCGCAACTCGCCCCTTGGTCACACCAAGGCTGACGTGGTTACTATCATTGCAATGTTTTATGACCTGGAGCACCCTGACGTATTTCTACAGGACCTTGCCAGCGTCATGAATGATGATGGACTGCTGGTTGTGCAGATGAGCTACACACCACTCATGATTGAGCAGATGGCTTTTGATAATATTTGTCATGAGCACCTGTACTATCATTCGCTAGCATCGATAAAGAAACTGTTTAATGAGAACGGTTTTCAGATCATAGATACTCAGCTGAATGATATCAACGGTGGTTCTTTCCGTGTTTATGCCATGAAGAGTGGAGCTGATATCACACGCTTTGGTACTCAACCATACCGTGATGTGTGCAACTACCGTGTCAACTCATTGCTAGAGTATGAAGAAGCAAAGGGGTATAACACTCCTGAAGTATGGAGCGAGTTCTATCAGCGTTTGCTGGATCTCAAGGAGCAGACCTATAGCTTTATCAAGCAGGCAAAAGCTGAGGGCAAGACCGTCTGGGGTTATGGTGCAAGCACCAAGGGTAACACCCTTCTACAATACTTTGGTCTAGATCACACTCTTATTGATGGTATCGCTGAGCGTAGCCACTACAAGTTTGGCCTGAAGACGGTAGGCACTGAGATCCCTATCTACAGTGAAGAAGAGATGCGAGCAGCCAAGCCCGACTACCTGCTGGTATTACCATGGCACTTCATCAATGAATTTGTGGCGCGTGAACAGGATTACTTGCGGGATGGTGGCAAGTTTATTGTGCCTTGCCCAAAGTTTGAGATCATCGGGCACTGATGCGTTTTAATGTTGTAACGCCAATGATGAGGTTCAAAAACATACCTCTTCTAAAACATATGCTCAGTATGCATGACGTTATCTGGCACGTAATAGTTGATGATGATCTTGGATTTGGTCTTCAGTTCGATGAGGACTGGATTATATCGTATCGTTGCCCCAATGATGCAACAGAATTTTGGGCGCGTAGCAACACGTCATTAAATTGGTTTATTGCTAATCATGTTAAAGACGATGAGTACTGGTGCTTTTTAAATGATGATGATGCATACGACCCTACGTTTTTCAAAGACCTAGCAGACAGAATAAATCTTGTCAAGTCACAGGGTAAAGCATCTGACGTTATTATCACAGCAATGGAAAGAGGGTACAGGCTGCCTGAAGGTCATGCACCAGAGAGCGCTCACCCTCCGACACGTCTTAACGCAACCCCTGAGTCGGCCAGGAGAGATCATGTTAGTATTGAACAGATCTTTCTGACTGGAAAGATTCTCAAACAGTTCAGGGTACCGCTTCACCCATCGGGTGATGGTATATTTATAGATGAGGTTATTGCTTATCAAACCAAAGAGAACGTGATATACTGTGATGATATCGCAGTTCTTTTTAACTATTATGAACCGGGGCGTTGGTAGAAATGGTACACAAGACTGAAGTAGACACAGACAGCGAAGGCGTCAAGCACTGCCTGAACTGCAGGCGACAGGCATTCCGTATTCACTTTGACTGGTACTGCACCTGTCAAGAGCAGCGAGATGCCAGGATGGACTTTGAGCAGTGGTTGAACTATGGCGTGGAGAACGGCTACTGTAGTGAGCAGTTCTGCAACACACACGATGGGTACCCTGTGCATCCCACTGAAGAGCAGGCCTGGGATAGAGGTGACGATCCTTGCATGCATCTGGTAAGGTTGGGTAGCATGGATGATTGGGAGTACGATTACATGCCCCTGTAACTCAGTTGGTAGAGTGATTTAATTCATACTTGTACTTGCACTAGTAGCCACAGGAGAGTGACTATGACTACTAGAACATCAGAGCAAGTAATATGCAGTAGAACTGACTGTAGCAATGTATATAAAAGATATGCCTATCAAGTAAAAAAGAATATAGGATTATACTGTTCTCAAAGCTGCGCAGCTAGAGCACAGCATTCAGTTAGGTACTCCAGTTATGTACCATCACCAAAACCATGTTTATACTGTGGTGCCTACAAAGGTGATAACAATAAAAATGCATATTGTAGAAATTGTTTTAATATAAAATCTGCTACTAGAAAATTTGGTTTGACTATTGCTGATTACTACAGTATGCTAGAGGGTCAAAACCATCGCTGTGGAATATGCAAGATCGATAGGTGCTCTACTGGTAAAAACTTTTGTGTTGATCACGATCACAAAACTGGTAGCGTTAGAGGGTTACTGTGCTATAGTTGCAACATCAGACTAGGATGGTATGAAAAAAAGAAAGAATCAATAGAAGAATATTTAACCTCCTGAAACATTAAAGTGATGTACGGGACTTTTAATCCTGAAAAGAGGGGGCGGTACCCTCCAGGAGGACAACAGTATACGGAATGTAGCTCAGCTTGGTAGAGCGCTGCGTTTGGGACGCAGATGTCGCAGGTTCGAATCCTGTCATTCCGACGCAGTAGAATGGGTCAGTGTCCGAGCGGCCAAAGGAAGCGGTCTGTAAAACCGCCGCGTAAAGCTACGTAGGTTCGAATCCTACCTGGCCCACAGAAGCCCTAGTATCCCAACAGGCAGAGGAGGAGGACTTAAAATCCTTGTAGTGTGGGTTCGAATCCCACCTGGGGCACAGAGCCCTGATGGCGGAATAGGCAGACGCGCCAGGTTTGATATGCCCCCGTGGTGAAATAGGTAAACACGTTACCCTTAGGAGGTAATGACCGTAAGGTCTTGTCAGTTCGAGTCTGACCGGGGGCACAATATAAAACAATGTAAACAATGTAAAAGTGTATACGTGGTGTTATAGTATACATGAAACATAGATATACAGATCAACAGTTGGCTGATGCAGTGGCTTCATCTACTACATGGGCTGATACATGCAGAAAAATAGGCGTAAAACCAATGACTGGGTCACAAACCCATTTAAAAAATAGGGCTGTAAAAGCAGGTATTGATTACTCACATTTTGTTGGCAAAAGCTTTACAAAAGGAAGACCAGCCAGGAATAAAGTTGATATCGAAGAGTACCTATCTAATAGGCAGCCAATCCATTCTGGGAAGTTAAGGTTAAAACTTATCAAGGAGGGTATTAAAGAAGCCATTTGTGAGGTCTGTGGGATAACAGAATGGTTGGGGCAACCAGCACCGCTAGAGCTAGACCATATCAACAGTGATCATTTTGATAATTCTTTGGAGAACTTACAAATTTTGTGCCCTAACTGCCATGCATTGAAAACAGCAGCACACAAGAAAAAATAATGGTATACTCCATGGGGTGGGGGTTCAAGTCCCCCTCAGGGTACGGAGGTAACAATGACAACTAAAGATATACGATGGGCAGCAAGGATCATCCTGGAACTGGCCAAGGTACCGGTACAGCCCAAGCTGATCGATGCATTCGTAAACTATGACGCTAACAAGATGTGGGTGAAGAGTGTGTTGAAGACAGCAGCACCGGCTGCTAGTGTGATGAGCAACCCGTACTACTATGAGGCAATCGAGATCTTGCGGCAGAACGGGATCAGCGATAACATCTACGACACAGGGAGTTAGCCATGCATCACGAGACCTGGTGGAGCATTCTCACCGATCCCAATCATCTGATTGCGGAAAGCATTGTGAGTGTGATAGAAGAGATCATTGTGTTCACACTGGGTTACTACCTGGGTCGTAAACGGATCTGGCAGAAGATTCACAAGCAGTTCGACAAGGAGCATGACATCACCCACTAGAATATGCCCCTGTAGCTCAATGGATAGAGCAAGTGGTTTCTACCCACTAGGTTGCGCGTTCGATTCGTGCCAGGGGTACACCCGCCGAGATAGCTCAGTTGGTCAGAGTGCTTTACTTGTAATAAAGATGTCGTGGGTTCGAATCCCACTCTCGGCTCCATGGAAAATACAATCAAAGTACATAACGATGGGTTCGTCACACTGTTAGACAGCAGTGCCAGTGACCTGGACGTGGTTAACGCTGCACGCGTGTCTTTCCATACCAGCCATGAACAGATGGAACCTGGCGATGACAAACTGATCGGTTACCTTATGCGTAACCGGCATGGTTCACCATTCGAACACACCTACTTCAAGTTCTGTGTTCGCCTGCCAATCTTTGTGGCCAGGGAATGGATCCGTCATCGTATTGGCAACTCATTCAATGAGGTGAGCGGTCGTTACACCGAGATCGACATGGGCTACTATGTTCCTGACCGTGATCACATCCGCAAGCGTGTTGGCAAGCCAGGAGCCTACGAGTACGAAGTCATGAATGAACCTGCTATCGCAGGGCTGATTGACTCAGCGTCAAGCAGTGCATTCCAGGGCTACAAAACTCTGCTAGCATGTGGGGTAGCACCAGAGCTGGCACGCATTGTACTGCCAGTGAACGCATACACTGAATGGATCTGGACAGTGAACGCCAGGTCATTGATGGCGTTCTTGAGCCTTAGAGCAGAGCGGCATGCACAACAGGAGATTCAGGACTATGCTCGTGCTGTCGAAGAGTTTTTTAAACAAGCCATGCCGGTAACATACGAGGCATGGAACGAGAATGGTAGGGTCGCACCATGAACAACTATGCACCATACGAACTGGTAATGAAGCACTCACCAATGATCCAGGCACAAGGCGCTGGCACTAGCGTTAGCCTGTGCCGTGGTTGCGCAGGGCCAAACGGCGTGTACAATATCTCATGGCCATGCGATGCAGTGCAGATCTGGGACCTGCTCACAGAGATCCCACTAGAGTTTGACACTGATGCAGAACGTGGTAAGATCACGTACGTCAACTAAAAGAAAGGCAAACAAATGACATTAAAAGCTGGTGATTACGTAGCAATCGAAATTGGAAAGATTATTGGCTTTACTTCTGATGGTAAAGCAGTAGTAGAGTTTTCATCATTCCCAGATGATTTACAGGCTTATGACACAGAAGAATTGTATCTCTTTTCTCCACCTGAAGAGTAGCAATTTTTAGGACATTTAGCTCAGTTGGTTAGAGCATCTGGCTTACATCCAGAGGGTCGGGGGTTCGAGTCCCTCAATGTCCACTCCAAGTAAGAAAGGAAAACATGGAAATTAAACTCAGCGTCAGTATAGGAGCAACTCTCCAGGTCAAGAATGCCAAAGGAGAGTGGGACTGGATTAAGCCGGCCATTCTGCGTCCGAAGAAGTGAGCCCCACCGAACCGCGCATCAGCGTCTTCACGCCGAGCCACCGTCCAACGTTCCTGAATGAATGTTTTGACAGCCTCGTAGCTCAGACCTTCTCCGATTGGGAGTGGGTTGTTGTGATGAACAATGGAGCCAACTGGCGTCCGCCGGTTGCTGATCCTCGGGTTCGAGTGTTGCAGAACAACGATCTGCATGGTGTTGGAGCAGCAAAGCGTTATGCCTGCGAGCAAACTCGTGGTGAGTTCTTGTTGGAACTCGACCACGATGACTTGTTGGCTCAAGAAGCCTTGGCTGAAGTGGTCGCTGCTTTTGATGCCAACCCATCGGTTGGTTTCGTCTATAGCCAATGTGCACAGATTAATGAAGATGGTTCACGAAACGATCAGCGTTTCAACCCGGCCCACGGTTGGGAGTACACCGAAGTCGAGGTGAACGGCCAATCAGTGTTGCAGTGCAACTCAATGTTGCCGTATCCACAAAACGTTAGTTACATCTGGTACGCACCGAACCACCTCCGAGCCTTTCGCAAGACCACCTACGACGCAGCTGGTGGGTACAACCCTGAGCTGACGGTGCTTGACGACCAAGACCTGATGTGCCGGCTGTTCCAGCACACGGCGTTCCACCTCATCGACCAGTGCCTCTACCTCCAGCGGGTCCACTCGAGGAATACCCAGTCTGACCCCACGATCAACCAGGCGATCCAAACCGACACGGTTGCCCTGTATGACTCCTACGTCGAAGGCAATGCGCTGGCGTGGGCGAAGCGTGAGGGCCTGCTCGCCCTCGACCTCGGTGCGGCCCACAACAAGCACCCCCAGTA
>Ga0007866_1000003_pt1 | contig 121230 bp, 126 predicted proteins | sample CryBogCBH18Jul07_FD_71223 | JGI IMG/M metagenome (GOLD analysis project Ga0007866, IMG submission 71223) | Freshwater microbial communities from Crystal Bog, Wisconsin, USA - CBH18Jul07 | ecosystem: Environmental > Aquatic > Freshwater > Lake | place: Crystal Bog, Wisconsin, USA | collected... | reverse complement strand
CTTCCAACCAAGATTCATAACAAGTATGTCGTTGGAAAGATCGATGTAACCACATCGGCAGGAACTGTCACTTTGGATAAAGCATTTGAGGGTACTGTGGTCGCCTCTAATTTCGTGATGCCTACTCCTCCAACCATATTTCGATTAGACGAGGGTGGAGTCAATAATAACTTACTCCTTGCTCCGCCTAAATCTTCGGCGTCGGAAGCAGCTGATAAAGCGGAGAAAGCCGCCGCAGAACAACAGCTTCAGCAAGCGGCAGCGGTTGCTCAGATGTATGCAACTGCTCAGGCAATTCAAAAGATCGATAACGCGACATTCGTGTTCAAACAAGATGAGGCGGATGCTTCAAAGAGTAAATTAAAAAGCAATTTCAAATCCAACATAATAAATATTATCGTACCGAACGGTCAGAACGTGACAGTCAATTACACGTATGCTGGAGGTAAGGTAAGCGCAAAGAATGGAACAGGTACAGGTGTTACAATAAATATTGAACAACGGTGAATAAGCATATTCTCAAGATACTCTTAACTGGAATCACGATACTCATAGGCCTGATAGCTCTACGAATAAAAGATCCCTTCTTTATTGAGACAGCAAGATTAAAAGGATTAGACTATTATCAGCGAAGCCAGGACAAACAAATAGCCAGTAACATAGAAGTTGTAGAGATCGATGAAGCTTCTCTTGAGAAGTTCGGACAATGGCCTTGGTCTCGAGAAACACTGAGTGCAGGTCTGGATAAAGCATTTGCAAATGGTGCGCAGTTAGTCGTTATGCCAATTCTTTTCAGTGAGCCTGATCGAATGGGCGGAGATAAAATATTTATAGAAACGCTCCAGAAGTATCCAGTCATTACGGCTCAATCAGCTTCTCTAAAAGGAAAAGGTCAACCAGTGCCAAGAGGGCTTGCAACGATAGGAGAAGGATTAGGAGATTGGTTATTCACTTATCCAGCTGCGATTGGTCCTACAAAAGAGATCGGTGCAGTTTCTGCCGGTGTTGGTATGCTATTGACTACTCCAGAACTCGATGGAGTTGTTCGGCGTCTTCCTCTTGTGGTAAAAGTAAAGGGAGAGGTTTATCCAACGATTCCTCTTGAGACATTGAGAATGTTTGGAGGAGAAGAATCATATCAGGCAAAAGTCGATCAGGGAGGAGTTCAAGCCATTCGTGTCAAGGGAACTCCGCCAATTTTAACTGATGCGAACGCAAGAGTCTGGATCAATTACAAGTACAAATTTAATAGCATATCGTATACCGATAAAGATTGGTCAAAAGTAAAAGATAAGATTGTGTTCTTATCACTTACCGCCGAGGGATTAAGTAATACTGTTGCGACAAGCAATGGAGTGTCGCAGGGTTATGAGGTATCAGCTCAAGTTCTAGAGATGCTTATCGATGGAAATCGTCTCCAGCGTCCAGCAACGTTTGATCTCTATGAGATTGGAGTCGGCGTATTTCTGGCACTAATTGGAATAGTTGCCGCGATTTACCTAGGATACGTATTCCAAGGATTCTTAGTCGCAGTTCTTCTTGGAATACCTTACTTCATCGGTGTCACTCTTTTTAAGAATAATGGTTACCTTGCTGACTTCACTTGGCCCACGCTTGCGATCTTTATTCCATACGTGGGTGCTTTGTTCATGAGGTTCGTGATGGAGTTCAAACTTAAACAACAAATCAAGAAGCAATTTGGAACTTACCTCTCTCCAAAGATGGTCGAGAAACTCCAGGAGAATCCGGATCTATTAAAATTAGGTGGTGACTCACGTGAGTTGTCTATCATGTTTACAGACGTTCGTGGCTTTACTGCAATATCCGAACACTATGGAAAAGATGTTCAGGGTTTAACGAAGATCATGAATCGCTATATGACTGCAATGACTCAAGCGATACTTGAGAACGAGGGTACTCTGGATAAGTACATTGGAGACGCTCAGATGGCTTTCTGGAACGCACCTCTTGACGATAAAGACCATGCTTATAATGCAGTGAGAACTGGTCTTCAGATGTTAGGTTCTCTGAAAGGATTCAATGATGAAATCGCAAAGGAAGGTGTACCTGCATTTGGAATGGGTCTAGGTATTAATACAGGAACTGTTGTTGTAGGTAACATGGGATCAAGTCAAAGGTTTGACTATACCTGCCTAGGCGATTCAGTGAACCTTGCTTCTCGCCTTGAGGGTCAATCAAAGCCTTATGGAGTGAAGATCATCATAGGACCATTGACCTATGAGTACGTCAAGGATCGGTTCACTTGCTTTGAATTAGATTGCATTGCTGTGAAAGGCAAGAAAGAAGGAGTTAAGATCTATACAGTTGTTACAACTCAATTTAAAGACAACGAACTTCCATTGATTCGAAGGATGCACGAAGGATTATTATTCGATTACCGAGCTCAGAACTGGGATAATGCCATTGAATTGGCAAAGTCTCTTGTGAATTACAATCCAGAGATGGATCACTATTACGAGGCGATGATCGAGAGAATCAACGAATTAAGAAACTCCAACTTACCAAAGGACTGGGACGGAGTGTACAGAGCCACTTCCAAGTGATATACATATAATATGAATAATACTACATCAACCGAAAACCCTCAGGATAAGAAGCCTCAAGAACCTCAGACAACCTCTGAAAAGACGATAATCGTTAGGACTGAGGCCGATTTCAGCCATATGGATCCATTCCAGCTACCTCCAAATTGGACAGGATGGAAGAGTTAGTATATAAATAGCTTTATGCGTAAAAAAGTAATATTACTCTCGTTGGTTCTCGGAGCGGCAGGATTATGCTGCTTCGGCGGATGTGTTTCAACCAAGGTTCTCGTTGATGGAGTTCTAGGTCATTATCCGCACTTCGATGCAGTTGAATACGGTAAAGCAGTTGAGATCGAGATCATTGCACAAGATCTAGTCAATAGTCCAATTCGTGTAAATGACTTATTAATGGATACAAGAGAGTTAACTTTATACGTAACAGGAAGACCTTATAACGATCGTATTTTAAAAGAGATACAGTTACTTGAAAAAGTAGCAACCGAGCTCAAGGCAAGAGAAGATAAGAACATACCTATGAGCAAAGCTTATCTCAAGGATAAAACAGAGACGCTCGTAAAGCTTTCAGACAATCTTCGTAAAACAATCGGATTAGAAAAACTATAATACTCTTATGGCATCAGCATCATCACTACTCAAACAATTAAGTCCATTCGGCGACAATGCAAATTCTGCTATCGCTGAAGCAGCAAATAAAGTCGCAAAATACGCTCAAGAAGTTCAAGATGGAAGTCTTTCACTCGATGAGTTCAAGGAGTTATCATCTGACCTCGACGCTCTCAAGGAATCTGCAACTGCAGAAGACGAAGCGAAAGACGTTCAAGCTGTTAACGACATATTCAATGGTTTAGTCTCTGTACTAAGCAAACTCAAATAATAATACTACAATGGTTTCACCAATAAACTATCTATTAGGCTCAGAACTTACCGTTGGAACAGCTGGAAGCCTCGTAAACAATGCTACACTCGTGAGAGTTTATAACAATGCTGGAGCAGACGTTCTTGTCACAGTCAAAGCCTCGGATGGCGTAACTGTAACTGGAACAATGACAGTTAAATCTGGAGACACAGTCTACGTTCAAAAGGGCGGTCAAGAATCAATTTTTGCCGCAAGTAACGTAAAGATGGTATCTGTCGGGTTCTAAACTTTTTTGTGTACATGAGTGGATTCTTAATATAGGATCCACTCATGAACATCATTCATTATGACGATAAAGTCTGTATCAGTACGGTTCCATTGATCGACGACGAGAGTGACTCGGAATACATAAGAGCCACCGTCTCTCCAAAACACAAACAAGACTTTGACTACCAACAACCTAAAGAACCAGAACCAGAGTATGACGAACCAGAAAGAGACGTTTGACTTTGGATTCATTGCAGTAGATGAGAGTGAACTCGAATCTACAGTGATCCATCAAGAAGCAGCAGCAACCGCTCAAGAGAAGCTTGAGAAACTGCATTCAATGATATTGCCGCTTCTCCAGAACTTAAAGAAGAATCCTGAGAAGGATTATATCAAGTGGCCAAATCGAGTCAAGAAGGTTGAAGAATTCGAGGCACTTGTGAATAAGATCGTTAACTCATAATATGCACGATCGAGCTGAGAGAAGATTCCAAAAAGAAAAAGCTCTCAAGAGATCATTGAATAGATCTCGTCAATTACAATTTTCAACAGAAGAGGAAAGAATCCTCTGGGCAAAGAAACAATCTGAACATCCTGCATCATGCTCATGCCATATGTGTGGCAACCCTCGAAAGCATTTAAAGGGTGATGATAAGCTTACACTCACTGAAATAAAACAAAGAGATTCTGAGGCCGATGTGTAAGTAGTTGATTACCAATAAGTTATATTTTTCGAAATTATGTACAAATCCTTGGAAATAAAGTAATATAATACCATGAAACACATTATCCTTATACTTTGTCTTATCGCTCCAGCTTATGGTCTTTCTCTTGATAAGAGATTAGAATTAGTCAATGCTCTCGCAATGGTTGAGAGTCACAATAACCCTCACGTTCAAAGAGGTGATCATGGTAAAGCTTACGGTATTCTCCAGATCCGTAAAGAAATGATCGAGGACGCAAATCGCATTTCACGTCACGAAACTTATATTCTTGAAGATGCTGAAAACCCTTTAAAAGCTAGAGAGATCGCGCTTAAAGTTCTTACATACTACAATGACTATATCCTTCGTGTAGAACATCGTGAAGCCACTGCTCAAGAACTAGCTTATATCTGGAATGGCGGCGGTTCAGCTTGGAAACGAGTATTTCATCCTCGTCACGACGAAAAGCAATCACACCTTGAGATCTATTGGAACAAGGTCTCGAAATACTATCGTTGATAAATATCGCTAGTTAATTGACACTTAATGTTTATTTCCTAGAGCCTATTTCAGTCACGAAGTAGAAAACTCAAAAGATTTCAGTCACTCCCATGGTGACTTATCTATCGTAAAAGCGACTTTACGAAATAGCCTCTAGCAAATAAACATTTTTGTGTTGTACATTTGACGAGAGCGTGATAAGATATTTTATATGAAGACAAAATATGTCCGTCAAGAATTGATTGATCTCTTAAGAGAAACAGCTGTGACTATCAATTTCACGAAAGTAGATGGTACTAAGCGTGACATGAAGTGCACATTGGTTTGGGACTTTATTCCTATAGAGCATAGACCTCAATCGAAAAAGAATGATGACGAAGCGCCTGCTCGTAAAGAGAACCTAGATACTATTCGAGCGTTTGACCTCGAAAAGTTCGGTTGGCGTTCATTCCGTCTTGATTCTATAAATTCAGTTGAAGTTTAATAATTCTATATGTCTATTGATTCTATCCTTAAAGCCTCAAAACAAAAAAAGAAACACAAGCCTGCAATAAAGCCAGTTGTAGACGAGAGATACACTGGTAAAGAACCTATCTGGGATAATTGGCAATCATGGACTGTAGATGAATTCATGCAGGAAAGATTTCGTGCGATTAATTTCTATTCTTATTACTTTACCTCAAAAGAATTAAGACCTGCAGTTGTCGATTGGATGTCGACACATGGTTATACAAAAGAGGAGATTAGAACTTTTAATAAGTCACCTGACCACTGTCCTGGAGTCACCGCTGGAGGACTTTGCACGAGTATGAATAGAGGCATGCCAGCTATACATCCTGAAGCTCAGGCTTATCATGATAAGATGGCAGGAGTTGGAGGAACTGCACGTTCAGATGAAGATTTCGTGAGAGAAGCAATTCTTGATGCTATACTTCAAGGATCAAAGGCTCGTGAAGAAGCACAAGCTTTAGCAGAAGACACCTCAGTTGAATCCGCAATATCACCTATGGTTCGTCTTCAGAAGAAGACTCAATCAACAATTATTCTTGATCTCGATATCATGCTTGATACCTGGATGGACGCCGACACTGATATAAAGGGTATTCTGGTTTATGATAAGATGAGAGAATATGATCTACCCGCAGCATCATGCACTCAGGTTTTAAATTGGCTTAATCGATATCGCGACTCAATGCAAGCTGCTCTTGATAAGACTGATCCAGATCTCGTAGAAGGATATAGGTATCTTAATGCTAAGCAGCTAAGAGCTCGTATTGATGCTCTGGAATCAATGTCTCAGGACTTAAACAAGTTTAAACACACTGCAAAAGCCCAGAGAGCTCCAAGAGAGAAGAAGCTACCTTCTGCAATGAGGCAGGTTGAGAGATTAAAGTATTGTAAACAAGATAATGATTTCAAGATCACTTCAGTGAATCCTATTCGAGTTGCAGGCGCTTATCGTCTCTTAGCATTCAATGTTAAAACAAGAACGCTGTTTGACTATGTTGCGCAATCTGCAAATGGTATACTCATAAAAGGTACATCTCTAAAGAATATCGATGAACAAGCTAGCAGGTGTATTCGTCTCAGAAAACCTGATGAGGTACTACCTATAATCTTAAATGGCACTCCTAAACAAATCGAGAATGCCTGGAGCAAGCTTACTACAAAAGAGTCTAAGCCGAATGGCAGAGTCAATGAAGAGATAGTCCTATTAAGAGTCTTCGAGAGACGTATAGATAATTAATTCGAATATAAAGTTGAGTGGCGAATTATTATTACCTGTACAGCTTTATAAATCGTGTATATAATTCAATCATCAAATACATGCTGGATAATCTTCTAACAAAAACAAAATTAGCTGCAATTGTCGAAAAGCTGGTTCAAACAGAAAAAATGACATATACAGAAGCCGTCCTTCACGTGTGTGATGAACGACACCTCGATCCCGCTGATATGGGTAAACTTATTGCTCCTACTATCAAATCTAAGATTGAAGCCGAGGCAATGAAAGCTAATCTATTACCCAAGAGCAATTCTCTCGATAGTTTCATAAAATAATAATGCAACCTTGGGATGCGTACTTAATATATAATGCTGTTCGTCTTCACTTTGATAGTGACGACTATGACGTATTTAAGTACAACTATAAAACTTCAGCGAAAGCCAAGTCGTTCTTTCAACGTAAGGATAGATTCTTTTTCGCTAAACTAGCAAAGAAGTATCCTGACAAACAAACTTTGGTCGACTTCCTAGTGGCAAACTTTACTCTTCGTGAGAAAGGTGGTTGCTGGGCAGGAGATCTTGTCGATCCAGTAAGTGATGAGGCTTATAGATTCTGGCTTAAAAAGAAAGAATCCATGACGTACTTCTTCACTGAACAAGTCGATACACTAGGGAATTATTGTGAGAGGAATAAGATCTATTTCGATAACTTATTAACGAGTCATGGAAATAATCCTCCGCTCATTGTAAAACTCTATACCGAGCATACCATTGAGTTAGAAACTTTGGTGATACTCGATCTCATGGTCAACTTTATGAAACAAACGAAGGTAACCGAGACAATCTTTTGGCCGGATTTCCACCGTAAGGTTCTAAAGTATAGACCATTCCTGAAGCAAAATGTGGATCTTAAAAAATATAAGGACATTGTTCTTAAAAGATTTACACTCGCTAAAGGGTGATTATATTATGATACGCTGTTATACAAACAATACAAAACAATACTACACTAATAAAATACTATGTCATTCGCAGATCTAAAGAAAAATCGTGCTAGCGCAATCAATAAGTTGACTGCAGCAGCAGAAAAAGTTGGTGGAGCAGGTGAAAAGAAATCCTATGAGGATAATCGTTTCTGGACTCCAACCGTAGATAAAGCAGGAAATGGATACGCAGTTATTCGCTTCCTTCCAGCATGCAAGGGAGAAGATCTTCCTTGGATCCGTTATTGGGATCACGGCTTTAAAGGCCCAACAGGTCGCTGGTACATCGAGAACTCTCTGACTTCGATCGGTCAAACTGATCCTGTAGGCGAGTTGAATTCCGTACTCTGGAACTCTGGCCGAGAAGAAGATAAAGAAATCGCTCGCGCTCAGAAGCGTCGCCTACACTATGTTGCAAACATCCTTGTAGTTTCTGATACAGCCAATCCATCAAATGATGGTAAGGTGTTCTTATACAAGTTTGGCAAAAAGATCTTTGATAAGATCGTTGACATCATGCAGCCTCAGTTCGAGGACGAGAAACCAGTCAATCCATTCGACTTCTGGGAAGGTGCAGACTTTAAGTTAAAGATCCGTAATGTTGAAGGATATCGTAATTATGATAAGTCCGAGTTTGCTTCTCCCGCTCCTCTTTTCGGTGGAGATGAAAGTAAACTTGAAGACGTCTATAATAATCTTTATTCTCTCAAAGAATTTACAGATCCAAAGAACTATAAGTCCTATGCAGAACTTTCCAAGAAGTTAAAGGAAGTACTCGGAGATACAGGTCAGTCGCTTGCAACAGCAGCTACAACTGATCTTGAAGAAAGCACGCCAGCTCCTCGTAGAGATTCGGTAGCTGCTTCAGCTCCACGTTCAGTTTCCAGTCCAGCTGCGGCTGACAGTGATGACTCCAATGAAGACGAAGGTACACTTAGTTACTTCGCAAAGCTAGCGAAGGAAGACTGATAGTCTGCAATAAAGTCACTATATTATGCAAAGGGAGAGGCTAAAACCTCTCCCTTTTTTATTGTTAGAATCCAGCGTAAGATGGAGTCATCATCCAAGATGTTCTATCAGGAACATTATTGGTGTTATAAGTGATCGAGCTTGAATTATTCGTTGTTCCAGAGTGTTTCTGATCTGGTGAAGGAGCTGGAGCACGAGTTGAAGCTGCAGCATTTGCATTTGCAGTATCAGATTGCATAGCATTGATCTCAGCGCCTGTTGTAGGTGTTGAGGCTGGAGCGATTTGATCTGGTGCGGTTTGACCCATTGGAATACCGATCTTATTCAATTCAGCACCAGTCGGAGCCGCAGTTACATTACTTGCTTCTGGTGAAGTTGCTGGAGCAGGAGTTGCAGTTACATTACTTGCTTCTGGTGAAGTTGCTGGAGCAGGAGTTGCAGTTACATTACTTGCTTCTGGTGAAGTCGTTGAAGCGGGAGCTGCAGAGCTTGCACCCTTTTCATCACCAGTAGGTAGACCTAGCATCGTCAATGCTTTCTTTGTAATATCAAATCCAGCAACTTTTGCTAGGAACTGAACAGGAGCAAGAAGTGTACGAATCAAAGCTGCAAGTACATCTTTCAAGAGATCCACAAAGTTTCCTTTCCCAGTGATCATCTTCTTGAAGTCATCGAACATCTTTGGTATTCCACCAAACATATCCTTGAAGTAACCTACGATCGCATCGATTGTATTTCCAATGATCTTTGTTAGGATGTCAGAGAATGAGAAGCTGTCCAATGCTTTTTGTACATTGGAGAACCCAAGCTTTCCAGCAATCCAAGAAACTGCGTTCTTGAGTAAATCTAATAACCCACCAACAAGTCCGTCTACGACCTTCGAGAATCCAGCCTTAAGTCCACCTATAATCTTATCTCCTAGGTCACCCTGAGTATTTTTAAAGCCATCTATGAATCCTGTAATAGCATCCCAGGCACTCATTATGATTGTGAGAGGTAGCGCTAATTTACCGAGTAGTTCACCGAATACTTTACCAAAGCTAAAAAACTTCTCGGCAATGAACTTGAGTTTACCGAACCATTCCATTAAAGGACCAAAGATCTTACCAAAGATACCAACAGCTTCTTCTCCCTCTTCAAGAGTTGAGAATAACTTTTTAAGCTTACCGAATTCTTGACCGACTGCTTTAAAAGCTGAAACGATATCCTTGATCCATTCACCTTCGGTCAAGAAGGTTTTCACCGCAGTGTACATCTCTTTGATCTGAGCTCCAAAAGCTTTAAAGCCTTCACTGATCGCTTCGACAGATTTTGTGAAGCTTTCGGCAATGTCAGAACCTATCGATTTAATCTTTGATACAACGATCTTGAGGTCTTCTGCGAGTTGAGAGTTCTTAGCGGCTTCAATGAATGCTTTTACATCTTCAACTAAACTGGAACCAAATTTCTTGATGCCATCAATTACAGCTTTAATGTCTTCAGCAAGTGGTGAGTTCTTAGCGGCTTCAATGAATGCTTTTACATCTTCAACTAAACTGGAACCAAATTTCTTGATGCCATCAATTACAGCTTTAATGTCTTCAGCAAGTGGTGAGTTCTTCACCGCATTCATGAACTCCTCAAAGTCTTCAGCGATGTTCTTGCCTATCTTTGATACAAAATTCTTTACCGATTCAAAGGCAGATATTAGACTCTTTCCAAACTCGGATTCTTTAAAAGATGACACAATGCTTTCGATCCTAGCTGCGATCTTTCCTCCGAAGTTCTTTATTGCCTCAATGGCACTTGCAAAAGCTTCTCCAATATTGATCGATTTCAACTTGGCAAATAACTTATCAAGATTAAAGATCTTCTTGATCATAGCATATAGGCTTTTACCGATCTTCGCGATCTCTGCTATGAAACCAGTGATCATACCAGCAAGAGCAGCACCGATTGCTGCAGCCCAACCTAAAAGCCCTAGATCATTAAGCTTCTTTTCCTTTGCTCTTTCTTCCTCAAGCTTATACATCTCAGCAAGAGTGTCTCTCTGTTGCTGATTCGTTTCAAGTATCTCATCGAATTGCTTCTGGAATTTAAGATAGGCCTTTGCTTTTTCCTTATCAGCCATTCCATTATTCTCAAAAGACTCGGTTGTGTTCACCAATAATTGAGCAAGATCCTCCATCATTAGCTTGACGCGATCATTCATACGATCCAGAGTGTGCTTGATAGGGATCAGCATGCTCAGATTGAACTGCATCTGAGGTCCTAGGCCTTCCTGATCTAAGAAATTATAGATTGCTCTCAGGCACTCAATTGAACCTTTCTCGAAATCTCTTGTATCTTTTGGCTTTATTGCATCAATAGCAGCCTCAGCAGCGATCTCGGTATTGATCGAGATGCGCTGGAGACTTACATTGACTGCCGAGATCTCTTTTAAGATATCTTGAAATGTTGATTGAGTGTCGTCTGCCATAAGTGTTATTAGGTTGCGTTAGCCCTTTTCTTTGCTCTTTCATTCTCTTCTTTCACGTGCTCAACTAATAACGAAACATAGATCTCCCTCTCCCACGGCATCATGTTGTCGAGTTCTGTTAGACTGTACTTGTGATGCTGCATCATTGCAAAGTTAGTTTGATAATGGTTAACGAGAGTATCGTGTGAGAGGGCTATTAGAAAAAACTCTGGAGTCCTCGGAGAGTGATGCTATTTTCTGCCTTACAGTGAGAGCAAGTGAAGTCCACCGTATGTTCTAACTTAGGCATCTTCTCTACGAATTCCTGAATCTTTTGGAATTGAGATTGATTTAAGGATTCTACAAATTGAACGAGTTCCTCGTGGGATTGATCTGCTGCCTTATGAATGGCTTTATCGTCATAGATCGTATCGATACACTTGATTACGATATCAAATAAGGCTTCCTTCTGTTCTTCTGGAGTCTTTTCTCCAAGAGATGTAAGGAAGTCTACTTTTGGCCAAGTCAGCGTGATTCCAACCTTATCAGTGAGTTTGATCTTATTCGATGGAGACTTTGAGGTGTCCACATCGATCTGATCAAGATTGATCTCAACCATTGTAGGTTTCTGGCACTTCTCACACTTGATATTGATCTTAGAGACTTCTCCAACTGACTTGGATCTTAATTTCAAGAATAAGTACTCGAGATCAAAGAGTGCAAGTTTATCTGCATCAACCTTATTAAAGGTGCAGCTTTCAATTACGTCTTTCATACCCTGAAGAATCTGCTTCTGGTCTCCGGACTCAATTGCGACCATGAGGATCTTTTCTTCTTTCACGAGGTAAGGACGATAAAGAACCTTCTTCCCAGTGGAAGGGATCTTTGCTTCATATTTCGGTGTTTCAAGGATTGGTAGTGCCATAGTATGTTATGATTTAGTGGTTATAAAAAATTCAATCAAGAGAGTACTTCATAGTCCTCATAAGCGACAGTCACTGAGTATTTTTGAACAGTATTTGCTGCGTTATTATCAAGAACGATCGAACTAAAAGTTGTTGGGAAAGCTTTCTTTAAACGAACTCCATAGACGACTTTATCGTCATCTCCGGAACTCGCTTTTGCTAATTGATAGATGTTGATCGTGCCGCCGTAGTCGCCTTGATAGCCTGCGCGATATGAATCAAAGTTTATGACTTGAGAAGCCCATTGATCAAATATGCTACGAACGACGTAGTCATTCGTCATGATGAAGTTAAAGGTTACTTCTTCGTTCAGATAACCCATTGCGATCTTTTGAACTTGACGAATGGATTGATAGTCTGCAGTCAGTATTTGACGGCTTGGAAGAGCGCAACTCTCACAAAGAAGAGTGAAGTCACGAGTATCACCTGCGACTGCGGATGGAGGAGTGACCTCGATCTTGAATCGATCCTGAGCCGCTGCACCACCTCTTTTTGAGATAACTGACTTTAAATCATTGATACTTGTAGCCATATATTATTTTGTGGATCGATATGCTTGTTGGGATTCTCTCCAGACACGAGTCTTATTTGCTTTTGCAAATTGTTCAGTTGGTAAGAAGATTGCGATTTCCCAATCAGGAGCATAGACCTGAGCAACACGGCTCTTGATATGATCCGAAAGGTAATGTTTTAAACAAGGCTGAAATTCTTTAAATCTACGAACTGCAGATAGAAGTCTGTATGTAACTCTTAATCTACTCCGTTCATCGAGCTTTTTATCTGACATAGTGGTCATGAGTTTATCCAAGAACTTAGCTCGGATATCAGGACGAAGGTAGTGAAGGTTTAACCCTAGGAATCCACCCTCAGCCTTCTGTAAGGCAATCACGAGAGGGAATCTATCATAGTAAGGTAAGGTGTCTTTCAGTTTCGGATCATAAACGAACATGAACATGTGACCCCAGATAGGTTGAGATCTTAGTTTTAATGCCTCATCCCTCATGAGAGCATTACGGTTGATCCTTCCATTCAATTCTTTGATTCTCTCAGCAAACCACTTGCGCGCGTTCTGAGAACGCATTCTATAGCCTGAGTTCTGTAATTCTGTCCGAAGAGTATTAAATAGGGAAGCCATTCTTACCTCTATTTATAAGCCTTTTAAAGTATTGTAATACCCAGCTTCTTTAGAGTATCCTCAGTCCAGACCACAAATTCCCAGCCACGATCCAACGCGTATTGCTCGGCCGCTTCCCACTTGCTATAGTTCTTGGCATAGGTCATGACCTCAGTGATGTACCTCCGAGTTTGCTTCTTAGGTCTCTTTGGAGGAACAGTCTCTTTTGCAGGTTTGATCTCAATCAGAAAGGTCTTTCCATCTGAGAATTGAACTTTAAAGTCTACAAAGTAGCGGTGTAGTCTTCCATCCGTCTTACAGCGATATGGTATGACCACTTCCTCAGAGTTCCAGGAAATGATGTCAGGTTGTTCATCAAAGAACCTCATGACCTGACGCTCCCAGAGAGACCGGTATACGATCTTTGTTGGATCACCTTTATATTTCGAGGGATTGCGAGGACTGAATTTACCTTTGTAAGTTTGCATATAAATAGCTGAAACTACTATTTATGGCTTCAGCCCCACTCTACGTATTTCCTTCTGAGCTTCGGGATTCGACACAACAGTATCCGTACATGTGCTTCTCGATACCTACAGAAGCTGCAGCTGCAGACGTCTACATCCCAGTTCCTCCAGGACTTACGTTCTCAGACTCAATGGTGTATTCCACGATTAGCCTAGGAATCATTGGTAATATCGCAAAAGAAACTATCAATCAGGCAAAGACAGGCCAAGGACTTGTTGGAACATTAACTGCCGGTGTTGGAGGTTTAGCCTCAAGCACTCTGGATAAAGCAAAGAAGTTAAATGTGGCTGCTGCAGCATCAATCGCAGCTAGAACAGCTCGTCAAGATAATATCGCAGACATCATCGACTTCAGCACAAAGCAACTCGTTGCTCCAAACACGAATACGAATTTCCAAGGTTCATCAGTTCGAAGCTTTGCCTTTACCTTTAAATTAGTTGCAAAGACACAGGCAGAATCTGACACTATCAATAACATCGTAAAGCAGTTCAGAACATATATGTACGCGAAGGGTGATGATGTGATCCTTGAGTATCCACCACTCTGGAGCTTAAAGTTCTATAACATCGATGGTGAAGAAAATACCTATATTCCAAAGATATATCCTTGCTACCTTCAGTCCATGACATCCACGTATAACGCTGGAACAAACATATTCCACGATGATGGTAGTCCATTTGAGGTAGACATCGCTCTTGGCTTCCAAGAATCCAAGGCTCTCAATCGTACAGAAATCCTTACTCTCTTATAATCCATGCCATATTTTCGTCAGTTTCCAAAGACAAAGTACGATTTCAATAACAATGGTATCAGTACGAATATCACCGATATATTTCGGTACGTCACTCCAGATAAGAATTTCTTAGACGATATTTCCGTTTATCAGTATTATACCATCAACGATGGAGATCGTCCTGACATAGTCTCAAATATTCTTTATGGAACTCCAGAGTACTATTGGACTTTCTTCGTTTGTAATGATTCCTTAAAGCAGGGTGGACTTGCAGCTTGGCCCATGAGTGGTCAACAGTTCGAGGACTACATGAGCAACGAGTACAATGGCACATGTATCATCACTCGTCCAAGCATCGAGCGTGACATCTATGGAACGATATTAGACTATCGTGACTCACTCTCAGGAAGATTTCAAATCGGCGAAACTGTCACTGGTTCTCAATCAGGAGCAACAGGAACACTCGTAAAGAAAGACGCACAATTAAGTCAATTGATCGTAGGAAAGGTAACTGGTAACTTCATTGGAAGTACCGTAGGTGATATCACTGTCAGTGAACAAATCACAGGATCAATCTCTCAGAGTGTCGTATCTTCATATACAATTGTTCCATATCGTTATGCGCCACATCATTATGTAGATGCGAATGGACTCACGGTCTATAATTCTTTGTTTATCGATGAGTCTCAGACGATGGCAGGAGTTCAATCAGGAGTTGAAGCTTCTGAATTAACCGCAGTCACAAATGATGAGTACGAGAATTCATTGAATGATGCTCGATCTCAGATTCGAGTAGTTCGTCCAGATGAGATCTATGATTTTGCTCAGACATTCAGTAAGCTAATCAATGGCTAATATTTCCAACATTTCAGTCAATACGTCGCAGGCACTCGTGCCAACGGCGTACTCTATCCAGCAAATCACAATCACGAATCATGCTGGAAAGCAGAATGACATCAAAGCTCTGGTGACTGATTTCTCAATCACTGAGAGTATCTACAGAACTGCATTAGTTCTGAGCATGAACGTGAAGGATCCTCTGAATCTGATCGAGGAACTTCAGTTGACTGGGCAAGAAGTGATCAATGTTGTATTAGCCAGAACCGAGTTTGGTTCGAATGATCAAGTCAAGATTGATCTTAAATTTTATGTAAGCGAATATCCTTTGCTTGGTAAGTACGATACGAGGCTTCAAGTTTATACAATCCGAGGAGTTACTCAACACGCATTTATTTCAAATCTTAAAAAGATATCGCGAGCTTTTTCGGGCACAATAAATGATTTCGTAACTCAAGTATTAACAAAGGACCTCGATGTACCTACAGATTCTATTGACATTTCTGTTTCTTCTTCTCCTAATCTTAGCTTCATTACTCCTACCCTAAGTCCTCTTGACGCGATCAATTGGGCGCTTCGTAGATCATACGATTCCAAAGGGAGTCCATACTATTGCTTTCAAACTCTTGATGGGGTGATTCATCTTATGAGTCAATCGGATATGGTATCTCTAGAATCCTATCGAGAATACCAAGACGCAAAGTTCTTTCAATATGTCGCAGATAATCCAAAGACTGCTCAGGAAGCATACGATGAGAGAGCAAGAAGGATACTGACGATCAGTTCAGACCTCAAGATGTCAAAGTTCATATCCGCAAAGAACGGAGCCTTTGCCTCAAAGAGCCAGTACGTAGATCTTGCAACAAAGTCTTACGTTCAACAGAATTTTGATTATAGCTCAGCTTTCTCGAAGATGTCTGTCATAGACAAGTATCCAGTCTTATCCAAGACCTTTACTCCAGAGAATACTGTGGATAGCCTATCAAAATATCAAGATTCTCGAATCAATTATATCTCAATCAATAGCATGGCTTTCGATTCGGATAATAACTATAATTCTTCGACTCAGAACATGGCGATCAATACGGCTCAATCATACACTGAGAACCTTGAGACGCTCACTCATGACTTAACTCTTGCTGGAGATTTTCAATTAGTATCTGGAACAGTGATAAGCTTAAAGTTACCTCCCTCGATCGATCCTAAGATTAAGACAAAGAACTCGAATTCAAAGGGAGACGCAAAGAAGGATATCTTCTTCTCTGGTGATTACCTAGTAACTTCTGTTGTTCATAATTTTGCAGAAGAATACACAGTGGACCTTAAGGTAAAGAAAGACGCACTCTCGTTTGATCTAGCCGCTACATCATGAACCCTAATACCAATAATTCATTCGATCAATTCATAGGTGGACACTTCTCTTGGTTCACAGGCGTCGTGGAGGACATCATAGATCCTCAGCAAATGGGACGAGTTCGTGTTCGTTGCTTTGGCTATCACACAGACAATAAAGCAGATATTCCAACGAAATCGCTCCCTTGGGCGTTAGTCATGACTCCGATTCAATCGGCCTCAATGTCTGGAATCGGTATCTCTGCAACAGGCGTACTCCAAGGTTCATGGGTGATCGGTTTCTTTCGCGATGGTCCTTCAGCTCAAGATCCAATCGTACTAGGAACGATTCCATCAATCTCAACAGGCGGAGATCCAACAAAGGGATTCTCTGATCCTGACAATGTCTATCCAACAAAGCCTGGACAGATTGATACGCCTACAGAAGCAACTCAATCTTATACAAAAGCAACAAGCTACGTGATCAGGAATGACTTAAGGCAGACCTCGATCGAGACTGCGATACCTCCTCATGTAAGTTCAGTCGCAGTCGATGAGGCAGACTCCTATTATACTCGAAACACCTGGAGTAACTGGGACGTAAGCACTGTTGTAAATCCTCAGTATCCAAAGAATCAGGTATTCCATTCTGAGTCTGGTCATGTAAAGGAAGTTGATGATACTCCAGGATATGAGAGATTGTTTGAGATGCATAAGTCTGGAACTTATACTGAGATCGATGCAGCTGGAAATAAGACCATGACGATCGTAGGTAACAACTACACAGTCATACTCAGTGACGATAATATCTACATCAAGGGCAATATGAACGTGACAGTCGATGGAGACTTCCGTCACTTAGTCAAGGGTAATTACTTTTTAGAGGTTGAGGGAAATAAGACAGAGTACATCAAGGGTTCAAGACAATCCAAGGTAGGTCTCTCTGAACAGTTTGAGATCGGCCAAGAAATGGCATCAAACGTAGCCTCAAACCGAATCTCTCGAGTTGGCGGTGATACCACGATCGTTCGTGATGGTAATAAATCCGAAACGATTGGTATGAACAGTGACCTCACAGTCTCTGGTAACGGTAGTAGTATCGTATTAGGTACGATGCAAGAGTACGTTGGAAGCCATCTTGAGGTTACGACAAGCGGTCACCTTATACTTGTCTCAAGCTTGGATATGTCAATTGAGACTCCAAATACTCTACTCATGGCGATTGACGGAGCGGTCACTCAACAGTTTGGTTCAACTCTTTCAGTCACAACTGGTGGAAGTGTATCTGAATCATTTGGTGGAGATCAATCAGTCTCAGTCAGCGGAAACTTATCCTTGAATCCAAGTGGCAATATCAGTGCTTCTGCTGGTGGATCCATGAATATGGAATCTTCTGGTTCAGCCACAATAGGTTCTTCTGGAAGCACCGCTACAATGGTCGCAGGCGGCGGAGACATCATCATGTCACCATCAGGAAAGGTAATACTATAATACTATGGCTACTATACCTTCCATACCGACACTTCCAGGACTTCCTTCCATCACTCTTACTTGCGGAAGTAACTCCACGCTAGGTCAATTAAATTCTCAGAGAAATACGATACTTGGACTACTTTCGAATAAGAAGGCAGGTCTCTTAACACTTGCTTCTCAAATACCTGAACTTAAAGGAATACTATCTCAGATTCAGCACACTGAATCCATGGTATTCTCTCTTCAGAGTGATATCGCTTCTCTTCAAGCTGCTCATTACTCTCCATCTGCAGTACTTGCTTTTCTTAATCGATGGGGTTCCAAGATACCTAATGCTCAGTTGCAGACTCTTTTAGCTCAAGTCAATTCTGCGGTTCATGGTGGGACATCATTGGATATCTGTAGCGCGATACCAAACATCAATATCAATCCAACGACGGGTGCAGTCATTCATCTGGCAAAGTCTTCTCAGACTCCAAGTATTGCACCAATCTCGGCAGTTCCATTGGTTCCAACCGTTGTAGATCATACTCGCCAAGTAAGTACTGGAGATAGTGGTCAAAAGCTTACGATCATGAGCGATTACTTCTCAAAAGTAAGAAATCCAGTGAGTTCTCAAGTCTGGGATCCAATGCAAAAGAAGAAAGATGCTCTAGTGAAGACATTACTTGCGGCCGAAGATGCAGCTTCGTCTGTCTTTGATAAAGTAAAGCAATACGGTAAAGATTCTAAGCAATTGAACGCGGATGGTCTATTAACTCCTGCAGAGTTTAGTGCAGCTCAGGCTTATAATACCGCCCATCATGCGTATGCTAATTATAACTGGGGATCCGCCAATACGAAAGCTTGGTTCTGGAGGATTCAAGAAGTGCTATCCGGGAAGATGCTTCAGACTGCGTACGATGCCAAGAGAAAAGAACTCGTTGAGGATCCAGACTTTGCGGAGTTCTTACCATACCTAACGACGACCGAGAGTATCATCAATTCGAATAAAGATTTAGTCTTGGCTTATAACAGTTATACGGCAAACACGTCATATTAAACTCCTAGAAAACACTTATAAATAGCATAGAACACAATGAGCGTAGCACTTTCAGACTATAATGCCCAGAATAGGACAGCGGCGATCGTTTCCAAACAGAAGCCGTATTCCGACCTAGACATGTCTTTAAGCCTGAATATCTACAATGATATCGTTCCTTTTTATGATATCGATGCGGTTAAAACATCGGTAAAGAACCTCATACTTACGAATTTCAATGAGGTTCCATTTCAGCCTGATGTAGGATCTAACTTAAGTGCTTTACTCTTTGAACCAGCTGATAAGTTCACGATGACCTCTCTCAAGAGAGCAATCACCAGAGTCATATCGGTCTATGAACCCAGAGTCGATTCCCTTGTTGTTCAAGTGACGGATGATTCAGATCGGAATGCCTATGAAGTCACTCTTGGATTCCGTATCATTACCCTGAACACTCCTGTGGTTGATATGACAATATACTTACTTCGAATTCGTTAATAATAATACCCTACTCCTCTCATGGCTCAATTTAATGTAACAAATTTAGACTACGATCAGATCAAGCAGAACATGATCGAATACTTCTCGTCATTGGGAGGTACATATAACGATTGGAACTTTCAGGGTTCAGGTCTGAATCAACTCATGTCGATTCTGGCTTATAATACACATTATAATGCCATGATGGCACAGTTCTCATTGAACGAAGTCTTTTTAAATTCTGCTCAATTAAGAGGAAATGTAGTTTCAGCAGCAAAGACACTAGGATATGTTCCTCGTTCACTTCGTGCCTCAACAGCAACGATCAATATCACTGTCACAGGCGATGGCTCTGCTCCTGCTTATTTGGATCTTCCTCGTGGAACTCGATTCAGTGCAGTTGCAAATTCTGAAAAGTATACTTTTGTTGTATTAGATACTCAGGAAGCTGCATTGCAATCCAGTCAATATATTTTTAACAATGTCACCATCACTCAGGGTATTCTAAAAAGAATGCTTTATATCGTTGATCCAACCGTGACTCGTCAGATGTTTGTGATACCAGATGAAAATGTAGATATGTCTACAGTTCGTGTTCGTATCAAGGCAAACTCACAGTCAGATAGCTATACAATCTTTACACCTTTCACGACTCTTTCTGGTATTGGTGCAACATCTCAGATCTATTTCGTTCAACAAAATAGTCAGAACTTATACGAGATCTACTTTGGTGACGGCGTGATTGGTTTAGCTCCAGAAGCAAACAATGTCGTTGAGATCGAATACATGTACACGGACGGTACAATCGCAAATGGGGCAAATGCTTTCACCTCGATCGATTCGATAGGTGGATATAGCACGATATCAACAGCTGGTGTAACTGCATCTTTTGGCGGATCCGCAGCGGAATCGATCGAGTCGATACGATTCAATGCTCCACTATCCTACATCACTCAGAATCGTGCAGTCACGGCCGACGACTATCGCGCTCTTATTCTTGCTGGAATCGGAAATATTCAAGCGATATCAGTTTGGGGCGGAGAAGATGCAATCGTTCCTGACTATGGTAAAGTTTACATCTGTATCAAACCAACAGGAGCTGATTACCTCACGACTGATGAGAAGAACAACATCACCTCAAATATTTTAAAAGGTAAGAACGTTGTCTCGATTACTCCAGTCATCGTAGATCCTGAGTATACTTACATTTCACTCCAAGTTTATTTCAAGTACAATCCTAACTTGACTGATCTAAGTCTGATTGAATTACAGTCAGTCGTTCGTAACACGATCTCAAGTTACAACACGGATAAGTTAGAAAGCTTCCAAGGAGTATTTCGTTACTCAGAACTCTTGAGAGCGATCGATAGCTGTGATCCTTCGATCTTAAATTCGGACGCAATCGTCAAGATGTATAAGACGGTAACTCCAATCAATACTGCAAACAATACGTTTACAGTTCAATACTCTTCACCTATCATGATCTCGAACACGACTGATTCGATCATGAAGTCAAGTTCTTTCTTGATCAATGGTGTCACTTGTTATTTTGGAGACGCTCCAATCACTAACTCGATCAATCGTAGAGTATTCGTTTATAAGCTTGTGAATGGAAGTCCAGTTGCTCTTTATGATGTAGGAACAATCGATACGGCAAACGGATTGATTACGATCTCAGGATTTAGACCTGATACGACAACTCCAATTCAGCTTACAGTTCCTTCAAGCTCAAACGATCTCGCTCCAAAGAGAAATCAATTGCTCGAGATCGATTTAACTCAGACAACGATCATTGGTTCTATCGATACGATCGCAGTCAGTGGATCTGCAGGAGCAATTAATTACTCTACACCAGCAACTAACGTCTAAAGATGTCGACCTACCTCATTGAGAGTACAGCGAGTGTTAGAAAGCAAACGAAGGAAAATCTTCGAGTTGCTCCATTAGTTCCTGAACAGATTCGTCAGAACATCGAGAATACAAGTTCTCCAAATCTGATTCAGCTTCTTCAGGACTACTACACTTATTTGAATGAGAGTGGGCAGCCATCCTTTGCTCTGAATACGATTCAAGAAGCAAGAGATCTAGATTCAGTTGACAATAATTACTTAAATTTAATTCAGACCGAAATTGCGGTTTCGATCCCTCGAGTACTTACTACGGATCGTGTCACTCTCTATAAGAACCTCATTCGTTACTACTCGATGAGAGGATCTGAGGAGTCTATCTCCTTGTTCTTTAAGATCCTTTATGATGATGAAGTGACAGTCAGTTATCCAAAGAATTTGATGTTGATTCCTTCTTCTGGGAATTGGGATCAAACCTATCAAACTCCTGTCTATAATAGCTCTGGAGTATTGACTGGATACACTCAGGGCGCTTATACCAATAACCTTGGTTTCTTATCGGATACGATCAAGCTTCAGGACTCTTATTATTATCAGAAGTTCTCTTACGTAATTAATACAGGTAATAACATATCGGTATGGAACGATACCTTTAAGAAGCTCGTTCACCCAGCAGGATTCATTTACTTTGGTCAAATCCTGATCCTTCTATATCCAAACGAAGTCATTAATTATGACCCATTGACCGGTAATATCCTGAGCCGTATGCCTCATGATCAACCAGGTATCATCACGACTCTGGATTATCCTTTCATCTTAATCATTCAACCAGGCGGTGGTGTCGATAATATCGGTCTTAATACATTCTATGACACGGTTGGAACGATCCCAACTAGCTTCAATTCCTCATCGTATAAGATGTCGATCGCAGTTCCAAGTGGAGCAAATCATTCCGAATTGATTCACTTCTATGATCAGGGTGCGGTTGGAATGTACTCGAACGTTACCTTTGAGACTGTAGAAACCCTTTATCCTTGGGACGATTATTCCATCTCAGACATTATAAATAACACATTAACCTGGAACGGCACCTCTCTTGGAGTCGTTTTCGTCTAATATACTACTATGCCAGCCATTATCACGACAAACTTTCGAATCGAGAATGCCGTCAATTTCATCAATGACGTAGCAAATACCTCGAACGGTGTCTACCTTTTTATCGGTAAATCCGATCCATGGTCAAACAGCTTATCCGTCACGACTGACGGTACACCCGACACTCCAGTAGACGATCTTGTTGATATCAATAAGGCATGGACGAACATGATCGCAATGAAGCAAATCACTGCTTCAAACGTCATGAATCTTATTCCAAGAGTGAACTGGACATCCGGTACTTCATACGTTGCTTGGGATGATGCCGATTCCTCAATCTATTCTAAGTCTTTCTACATCCTGACCGATGAATTTAAGGTTTATAAGTGTATCGTAGCAGGTTCTGGTGCATCAACTGTAAAACCTACACAAACTAATACGAATCCTTCCTCGGAAGGTGATGGTTATATCTGGAAGTACATGTTCTCAATCAGTACTCTGGATGCAAACAATTTCTTAACAAACACATACGTTCCAGTCAAAACCGTTGTAATTCCTGCTGGGGAGAATATCTCTGATTTATCCTCTGACGATCAGACAAAGTACAATATTCAACAGAACTCGGCTGGAAACAATGGTAAGATCTATCGTGCAGTCGTAACAAATGGTGGTTCTGGTTACTCCTCATCTCCTACAGTTACAATTCATGGAGATGGTACAGGAGCAACCGCTCAAGCAGTCGTTTCGGGTGGAGTGATCACTGCAATCAACGTAACAGCGAATGGAAGCACTCCTTATCATAACGCTTACATCACGATCACCGATTCAACTGGATTAGGTGCAGCAGCACGTCCAGTTCTATCACCTCCAAATGGTCATGGTACTGATCCAGTTCGTGAATTAGGTGCATTCTTTACTGCAGTTGAAGTCAGTCTTCTCTATGCAGATGGATCTGGTAACTTCATCGTCAATAATAGTTTCCGTCAGATTGGTATCGTTAAGAACCCATACACCTATGGTACAACTACGATTGGATCTGCAACGACTTATTCAGCTCTGAAAGAAATTCAATTTACTTCAAGTTCAGGATTCACGATTGGAGATTATATCACTGGAGCAAGTTCAGGCACAATCGCTTATATCGACTCTTATGATTCAGTCGCAGGTGTATTAAAGTATCACCAGAACAATAACACTGGTTATGGTACATTTACACTAGGCGAAACAGTCAATGGTCATACGGGTGGAACTGGTTCAATCGCTTCTTCTGGAGGACTTATAAATCCTCAGGTACAACCTTACTCAGGCAAGATGCTCTTCCTTGAGAATCGTGCTCCAATCAATCGTTCAGCCTCACAGATCGAGAATATTAAGTTAGTTATCGAATTTTAATACCTACAATGTCAATCAAGACCTATAACACTCCACCTTATTATGATGACTTCGATCAGTCGAAGAATTACATGCGCGTGCTATTTCGTCCTGGATATTCAGTTCAGGCTCGTGAATTGACACAGATGCAGACTGCGATCCAGGCTCAATTGGATCGTTTCGGAAGTAACATATTTAAAGATGGTTCAGCTGTCGTAGGTGGAAAAGCTTCCTTGGATAATGCTTACGCTTATGTAAAGATCTATTCTAGCTTTACATACAGTGGTTCCACAGTTGGTGGCATCACAAACGGTACGGCATTAATTCCTGATAATTACTATGAGGAATTAATTGGTACAACGATTACTGGTCAAACGACTGGCGTGACTGCAAAAGTTGTAAATGCAACTCCTGCAATCACTTCTGGAGATCCTCTCACGATTTTCGTAAAGTACACTTCTTCAGGTACAGATACAACTACAAAAGTATTTGCTCCAGGCGAATACTTACTCTCAGACGGTGATCCAGTTCGTCTTGTTCAGGTTAAGAATCTACTCAGCGTTGATACCACCAACGGAGATAACTATCCAACTGGATACGGCACAAACATCTCTGTCAGCGAGGGTGCATTCTTCGTATCAGGAAACTTTGTTTACGCTCGTGCTCAATCGATCATTCTCAGTAAGTATACCACGAACCCATCGGCTCGTATTGTGTATCGTATCACTGAGAGCGTGGTCACATCTGCTGACGATTCAACCCTCACAGATAACGCGCTAGGTTCACCTAACGTTGCTGCTCCGGGTGCAAATCGTTATGCAATCGATCTTCAATTAATCGTTCAGCCAATTGAGTTTGCTGGTCGTACAGAAAACAATATCATTCAGCTCTTAGTCGTTGTCAATGGTATCGTAAATAGTCCAGCAAATGATCCTTATTCAGCTATTGGAGATACGATGGCGGAAAGAACGTTCGAAGAAGCTGGAAACTTCGTTGTCAATCCTTTCTTACTGAATATTCGTGAGTACCTAAACACTGGAACAAACGGTGGATTATTCACGACAGATCAAATCATTTCTGCCGGTAATGCGGTGGATACAGGAAGTGCAACTGCTTATGGTAAATCAAAGCTAGCAGTTGGTGTTGAAAAATCAACTGCTTATGTCGATGGTTATAGAATTCAATTAGTCGACACTAAGTACATTCCTGTCAATAAAGCACGTGATGAAGGATATGCTCATGAGGTTTCACTCGTGGCAAACATTGGTAACTCATTCCAGATCACAAACATCGTAGGCGTTCCTGACATCAATACGTTTGCTCAGATCACTCTCAAGAATAGTTCTTCAATCACGGTTGGTTATGCAAGAGCTCGTTCGATCGAGTACGTAAGTGGTTCTGGTTCATCAGCCATCTATAATCTGTACATCTTCGATCTACAGATGCTATCAACATATGGCTTTGGTTCAGTTCATACAGTCTATTCTTCTTATGGAACAGGTGTTGCTTTTACAGCAACGGCAGTTGATTCTACACCAGCTCTCTCGGGCGGAAATAACTCAATGTTGTTCTCACTGCCTCGTTCAGTAGCTCAATCACTACTCACCGATGGTCAGACATATACTTTCTACTCAGTCAAGAAGCGTTATGACCCAAATCCAGCTGATGGTTCTGGCAACGTAACATTAACTCCAATCTCGAATGAAATCTTCTATTCGATCGATACAGTAGACTATCTCGTAGTAAAGAACTCCGATGGAAGTATCGTTCCGCAAACCGCTGCTCCAACTCTGACATCTTCAGGCGGCGGTTCAGTCGTAACAGTCACTCTTCACTTAGGTTCTGGCAATGCTGGAACAAGTGTTCATATCATTGCACCTTCTAGCCGTAATATCGCTCAGAAGACAAAGACTCTGCAGACAAATCAAGAGATCATACTTGATACTCCAAACACAACTCCTGGTGGATACGACCTCTTAAACGTAACGGATCTTCTCTCGGTTTCTGGCATCTATATGTCAGCAAATCTTTCAACAGATCCTACGACTGCTGATACGAATGTCACAAGCCGTTATTATATCGATAATGGTCAACGTGATAACTTCTATGATGTTGCTCGTATTCAATTAATCCCAGGCCAAGCAGCTCCAACAGGAAGACTCCTTGTTGTTTATAGCTACTTACAACATGGCGCTGGTGATTACTTCTCGGTCGATTCTTATACAGGCGTGATCGATTACGAGAACATTCCTTCTTTTCAATCTTCTCAAGGTCTCTTACAATTAAGAGACGTATTAGACTTCCGTCCTACAAAGGATACAAACACTGGCGGATTCACAGGAACAGGAGCTTCTCTTGTTTCGATGGTGATTCCAAACACGACGGTCACTTGTGATATCCACTATTACCTACCACGTATCGATAAGATCTATGTGGATAAGAAGGGCAACTTCAGTGTAGTCGAGGGTGTATCAGCAGATGTACCAGTTGCTCCAGCTGATCCAGATGGAACGATGATACTTTATACGCTGAACTTATCAGCTTATACATTTACGACTCAAGGCGTATCACCAAAGATGATCGATAATCGTAGATATACGATGCGAGACATTGGATCACTTGATAGTCGCTTAAAGAACGTTGAATACTATACAGCGCTTTCACTCTTAGAAAATAGCACGGCGGCAACTCAAATCATTGATCCAAACACTGGAACACCTTATTATCAACATGGTTTCGTGGTTGATTCGTTCTCTGGTTCAAGCGTAGGTAACGTCTCGAATCCAGACTATAGTGTATCGATCGAGAGCGCAACTGGAACATGCCGTCCAAGCTTCTTCGAGGACAACGTAAAGTTAAAGTTTAACTCCTCACTCTCTTCTGGAGTGATGCAGACTGGTTCGTTATTGACTCTTGAATATTACGAATCAGATTATATCAAGCAGCCTTACGCCTCAAACACGATGTTCGTAAATCCATTTGATGTATTCAATTGGACAGGTGATTTACAACTCACTCCTTCGACAGACGATTGGAAGGATACAGTTCAAGCTCCTGACGTCGTGATCAATGACACTGGAGTATATGATAGTGTTGCTGCTCAGCTTCAATCCTCTGGAACTCTTGGAACTGTCTGGAACGATTGGCAGACCACGTGGGCTGGTACTTCCACAAGTTCAACCTCAGCTCCAGCTCTCAACCAAATCGAATCTCTTGTACTAGGTGTAACAGCAACTGCTACAACCACGACAACCACAACGACAACGAATCAGGTTCAAACCGGAACAGTTACATCTCTATCTTCCACAGTTAACACACAGAACTATGGAAATATGGTGGTCGATGTAAGTATCGTTCCATTCATTCGTTCTCGTACAGTATACTTCTGGGCATCTGGATTAAAGCCAAACACAACGGTTTATCCTTTCTTTGATTCTACCTCAGTATCAGCTTATTGCTCTCAATTAACTCCAAGTGGAACAAAGACAGATTATTGGAATAGCTTACAATATAGTTCTTCCTCAAGTTCTGGAACTGGTCCTCGTCCACTCGTTGCAGCATCTGGTGCAACCTCTTATCCAGGCGGATCGACTCCATTAGTAACTGATTCTGCAGGTGATGTATTTGGTGCATTCTTAATTCCAAATAATAGTTCACTTCAGTTTAAGACAGGTACTCGTATCTTCCGAGTCTGTGACTCAGCTACGAATAACTTAGATCTAGTCACAACTTCGGCTGAGGCTTCTTATACTGCTCAAGGTCTTCTTGATACAGTATCAAACTTAATCGTATCCACACAGACTCCTGTCATATCGACATCTCAGGTATCTCAATCTCGAGTACTTACAAATGTAAGCAGCTCTCAGACGATATCGAACGTTGTCAATACGCAGCCTCCAACGTTCCCGCCTCCAACGACCGGAACGACTCCTCCATACACTCTACCAGTTGTAACTCAATTAGTTCTTGCTCCATTCCAGAGCACGAATGGAGATGTCACAACAGTACTCCCAGCTACAAACAGTGGTCCTGGTTCAGTATCTGTCCCAAGCAATTACACAGGTTCAGGTACAGAAACGATTGGTAATACTGATGCACCAGTCGTAGTAAGTAATCCAACGAATACAACTCCAATCGATGTAGGTGGAGGTGGTGCAAGTGAGGTCCCAGGTGGTTTAAGTGGCTTACCAGTGATTAACCCTGGTCAAGGTGCTCCAATCTATTACTTAGATCCTCTTGCTCAAAGCTTCTTGATCGATATGCAAGGAGGCATCATGGCCACCTCGATCGACATCTATTTTGAGGCAAAAGATCCAAGTCTTCCAGTCACTCTCAGCATCGTGACGATGGAGAATGGTTCACCGACTCAAACAACTCTACCTTTCTCGACAGTTACACTCCCTGCTGCTTCAGTAAGCACATCAGTCGATGCAACATCTGCAACAACATTTAAATTCGCATCTCCAGTATACTTACTCCAAGGTGTAGAATATGCGTTTGTTCTTCACTCAAATTCAAATCTTTATAAAGTTTGGATTTCTCAATTAGGTAACTACGATGTAACCAATACATCTTATCGCATTACAGAGCAGCCATACGCCGGTGTATTATTTGAATCACAAAACTCCTCGACTTGGACTCCAAATCAGACGGCTGACATGAAGTTCTTAATTCGTAGAGCTGTATTCAATACCGCAGATGGAACAGTTGTAATGAATGAAACGACTCTTCCTGCAGCCCAACTCATCGTTGATCCTCTCTACTTCACGAGTGGTTATGGCACAGTCAAGGTTTATCACGCAAATCACGGCTTATTCGCAGGATCCAGTGTAACTCTTTCTGGTATCGTTGCAAATAGTGGAAGTGCAATCAATGGTATTCCAATCACTCAATTGAATACAACTCTCACTGTTACATCAGTCGAGATCGATAGCTATACAGTCAATGTGGCAGGAACTGCTACAGTTACTGGTAGAGCTGGTGGTACAGCAGTGACTGCAACAGAGAATAAGCCATTCGACGTAATGCACCCAAATATTCAAGACATCGTAATGTCTGATACGAATATCGCTTGGTCTGCAAAGACGACATCTGGTAAGTCTCTCGCTGGTTCTGAAACGCCTTACACAGTTGGAACATATCAAACTGTAAAGGCAAACGATAACACCTTCATGAATAATCCACAAACGATCGCAGGTACGCCAAACATTGGTTACCTCTCTGATCGTGGATCATATAGCTTCTATCTGGAGGGTAATATCTCAAGTACGAGAAACAATATCTCTCCAATCATTGATTTAGATCGTTGCTCTCTTGTAACGGTTTCAAACCGAATCGATAATCCTACGAATACAAATCCTGCTCCAAGCGGATACAACTACGTGATTGGTTACTTACCTGACAGTGCTCCTGTTGGTGGTTCTGGTCTCTCGAAGTATCTCACAAAGCAGATCACTCTGGAAAATCCAGCCGAGAGCTTATCGATCATGATTTCGATGAATCAACCCTCGAACTCAAACATCGCTGTATACTATAAGGTTCCAAGTCCAACTCAACAAGATACTTCCTTCGATTCATTATCTTGGAATCTAGCAGTTCCAGATTATGCAATTCCAATATCCGATGATCCAACTGTATATAAGGACGTAACTTATACAGTTACACCTGCCGAAATCAGTGCTGCTCTTGGAACAAGTTCGACGGTCTCATTCAGCTCCTTTGCAGTAAAGATTGTGTTCTATTCACAAAACTCCTCGAAGGTTCCAACAATTCGTAACTTTAGAACAATAGCTCTCTCATAACATGCCAACAACAGAAGAAATCGTGAGAAACCATCCGCATCTCGTAAGGGATGCGGCCTCGAAAGCGATCATAAATAAGAATCAAGGCGAGTATCATCGTCGTCAACACTTGAAGAAAAAGGTTCAGCAAAAAGAAGCTGAAATCAAAGCTCTCAAGGACGATGTAGCTCTCCTTAAAACTCAAGTCGCAGCTCTTATCGCGAAAGTAAATCCTAGCTCTTAATCACTCACATGTCACTCATTGTTACTCAACGTACTGATAATTTCGAAACATGGAGGGAGAATACAAACTCCCTTGGTGTAAACATAGGAGACCTAAGCTTACTCGCTTCAGGCATCTCTGGACAGACATCTCTCGTTGCAGTAGCAAATGAGATCATGGGCTACATTGGAAATGAGTCTTTCACGACTTCAGCTACCGATGTTAAGACCGCTATCAATCAAATCACTGATAGTGCTTCTACTTTCAATGGCAATAAGACTTTTGGAAATAACGTAAGTGTCAGTGGTACTTTATCTTCCACTGGAACTTTTACAGTCAATTCTTCAAAATTTAGTGTAGCAGCTTCTACAGGTAATACTTCTGTTGCAGGTACTCTTGGAGTAGGTGGAGTTGCAACTCTATATTCTGGAGCAAATGTAGATGGATTAGCGATTGGTATTACTTCTGGAACAATCACTGGATCAGGTAATGTTTACATCAATGCTGGAGCTTCAAGTGCAGTCGACATTGGTTCTCCAACCATTATCGTTGCTTCTGGTACAGCCACAACACCAGTCTTATCGGTCACAAATTCAACGTCGTATCCTTCACAGCCAAATCGTTTAACGGTTGATGCAAATGGTACTGCATACATCTATGGCGACTTACATGTAGCTGGTACTGCATCATTCTCGACTCTCGTTTATAGTCCAGCTTGGACATCCGTCACTGGTAAAGCTTACTACGGAGTGATGAGCGATGGTACAAATACCGCAAGTCCAGTCGCAAATGACTCGGGCGGCGATACTTTCAGATTCCGTGGATCAAGCGGAGTTACTGTTACTGTAGGAAATAATGACTCAACTTATGGAGATAATGTTCTTATAAGCTTATCCTCAGTTCCAAATTCAGCACTTACGAATAGCTCAGTCACTGTTACTGCAGGAACAGGTTTAAGTGGTGGTGGTCTTGTTTCTCTAGGTGGTTCTATCACTCTCACGAACGCTGGTGTAACTTCACTCGCTTCCTCAACTGGTATCTCAGTCAGTTCTTCAACTGGCGGTGTAACAATCACGAATACTGGCGTAACTGCACTCTCAGCTTCTTCTGGTATCTCAGCAAGTGGATCGACTGGATCGATCAGTCTTACAAATACAGACAGAGGTTCTGCTCAGAACATATTTAAGAATATCGCAGTTTCTGGTCAAACGACTCAAGTTGCCACGATCAATAATGATACGCTTACTTTTATTGCGGGTACAGTAGCCTCAATCCCTGGTATTAGTATCACGACTCCAAGCTCTGGCCCAAGTGAAGTTATCTTAACTCACGCTACGACGACCACGATCCCTGGAACGAGCACAAACACCGGTGGCAATGTAATTCAGAACTTAACTCTGGATCCTTATGGTCACGTTACAGCGATCATAACAGCAGATCCTACGACTTACATTGGTACAACTGGCGTAATTTTAGGTAGAGCTTCAGCAAACTTAGCTCTGAGTGGTATCTTATCGGTCACGCTGCCAGGTTCAACATCTGGATCGGTTCAATTAATTCCAACCGCTATCGCAGGAACAAATACAGTTCTTACTCTTCCAGCAACAAGTGGTACAGTTATCACATCAGGCGATACTGGAACAGTTACAAATGGTATGTTGGCAGGATCAATTTCAACATCGAAGTTGACTGCAAACTCAGTAACTCTTGGTTCAACAACAGTTGCTCTAGGTAATAGTTCATCCACAATTGCAGGTTTAAGCTCAGTCACTGCTACAACATTCAATGGTTCATTAAGTGGTAATGCATCAACTGCATCAGCTTGGGCAAGCGGTAGAACAGTTACTTTCTCAGGTGGTGATGCAACAGGAAGCTTTACGATCGATGGATCTGCAAACGTAGGTTCAGTCGCTTTATCTCTCACTGCAACAGGTGTAAGTGCTGGCACTTATGGTTCTAGCAGCGCACTCCCAATCATTACTGTCGATTCAAAAGGAAGAATTACTGGTATCTCAACCACGTCATTCAGCGGTGGTGGCGGTGGTGCACAAGGCACGCAAGGTATCCAAGGTATTCAAGGATACACTGGTGGCAATGGTGCTCAGGGTATTCAAGGTTATACAGGCGTCCAAGGTTCTCCTGGATCTGGTTCTCAGGGTCCTCAAGGTTATACAGGTGCACCTGGAACTGGAACTCAAGGATACACTGGTATTCAAGGTCCTGCAGGTTCAGGTTCACAAGGTACTCAAGGTCCTCAAGGACACTATGGTAATACCGGAAACCAAGGTACTCAAGGATACACTGGAGCAACAGGTGCTGGAACTCAAGGAGCACAAGGTTATACAGGTGCTGGAACACAAGGTTATACAGGTGCAACTGGTTCTGGAACTCAAGGCGCTCAGGGTTATACAGGTGGCTCTGGCGGTCCTGGTGCCCAAGGTGCTCAGGGTCCTGCAGGTTCTGGTGCTTCTCTTCCTCAAGGTCTTGGAACTGGGGATTCACCACACTTTGCAGCAATTACAATTACTCCAGGCGATATTACTGTTGGTTCAGCCGGTTACTATGGAGATGGTTCAGTCGCTACTCCAATCTGGGGAGTCGATTCCTCTGGTAATGCAAGCTTCAATGGTTCGATCTCAAAGGGCGGTGGTTACTTCAATATACCACATCCTCTTCCAGCATTAAATTCGACAAAGAGATTAGTTCACTCCTTCATCGAAGGTCCATATTACGATCTACTCTATCGCGGAATATCAAACCTCACTGGTGGAACTGCTACAGTAAATCTAGACGCATACTTTGGAATGACATCTGGAACATTTGTTCTATTAGCTCGTAACGCACAAGTATTTGCTACGAATCAAACGAGCTGGTCAAACGTTCGAGGAACAGTTTCAGGAAATATACTCACGATCACTTGCCAAGATAGTTCTTCCACAGATACGATCAATTGGTTGGTCATGGCAGAACGTCAAGATCCTACGGTATTAAACTTCCCAGGAACTGATAATTCCACAGGTCGTCCAATACTTGAAATCGATAATCCGGTAAAGAAATAATAGTATTTACTTTCTCACGAGGTTGATATATAGTACTAACACTACTATATGAACAACTTCGTGAAAGCGGCGATTGACGCCGGTGGTTCGATACATCCTCTGATTATTCCTTCAGAATTGACTGGAGGAACAGGTCTCATGAATCCTTCCGTGTTTAATGACAACGGAAAGATACTTGTCGTGATAAGACACGTGAATTACACGTTCTATCACTCAGAGGCAAAGATATTCCTACATCCTTGGGGTCCTCTGACTTATCTACACCCAGAGAACGACCTTACTCTTCGCACTACGAATTACTACTGCGAGATGGATCAGGATCTGAATATCGCAAGATTCAATAAGATCGAAATGAGCTTTGGAGATACCTATAAGCCTCTCTGGGAATTCATTGGTCTAGAGGACGCTCGTTTAATTCGTTGGGAAGGAAAGCTTTACATCACTGGTGTTAGAAGAGATACAACCACTAATGGTCAAGGCAGAATGGAGCTATCCGAGATCGTCGTGACTGAGAAAGACGTCAAGGAGATCTCAAGGTTTCGTATTCCACCTCCAAAGGATCCAAATTCCTATTGTGAAAAGAATTGGATGCCGATCCTAGATAAGCCTTACCATTATGTTAAATGGTGCACTCCAACTGAGATCGTAAAGGCAGATCCAATCAATAAGACATCCGAAACAGTCGCCTTGACTGATAATAATCCTCATATTCGGAGAGATCTACGTGGAGGAACTCAACTAGTTCCAATCGAGGGTGGATACATTGCGATCACTCATGAAGTGGATCTATTCAAGTCAGAGGTTGGTCGAAAAGATGCAGTCTATCATCATCGCTTCGTAATCTGGGATAAGAACTGGAACATCATCAAGTATTCTAAGGAGTTCTTCTTCATGGATGCACAGGTCGAGTTTGCGATTGGTATGTGTCCTTATTCGGCAAACGACGTATTAATCACCTTTGGATTCCAAGACAATGCAGCTTACCTCTTACGTTGTCCAGTATCCGCAATCTTGAATTTCCTCAATGAGCAATAATACTAACAATACTACATTACAGGATCTACTTTATACCTATATTCAGGATCCCTCGAACTCTGAGTCAAACTTTGCTCTGGCTCTTTACTATCATAATATTGGTCAAACTGCAGCAGCGATATCTTATTATCTAAGAACAGCAGAGAGATCTCGTGATGTGACCTTTCAGTATGAGGCTCTCATTCGTGCCTCGATGTGTTTCAACACTCAGGGGATTCGTGGACTCTCAGTCAGAGGATTACTCCAGAGAGCGATCACACTCTTACCTAAGCGTCCAGAGGCTTACTTCGTATTGAGCCGTTGGTACGAGAGAGAACAACAAGTTGAGAGCTGGGTGAATTGCTTCACTCTGGCGTCTCTTGCAGAAAGCATTTGTGACTTCAATGCTCCACCTTTACGCACCTCAGTCGATTATCCAGGAAAGTATGGTATCCTATTCGAAAAAGCAGTGAGTGGTTGGTGGGTAGGATTATGTGATGACGCAAAGGATCTCTTTCGTGATCTTCTAATCAATTACCCTCTTGATAAGATTCATAGAGCCGCTGTGATCAATAACCTAAAGTTCATGAATCAATTCGTGACTAAGCAGATCATACCATACAAGAAAGAGAAGCACTATCGTCTGCATAGGCAATTTCCAGGTTCAACCGACATCGAAGTGAATTACTCAGAGTCATATCAAGACATGTTTGTTTTAACCATGACGAATGGCAAACGAAATGGTACGTACCTTGAGATTGGATCGGCAAGTCCTCATTATGGTAATAACACTTACTTGCTCGAGTCTCAGTTCGATTGGAAGGGCGTCTCGATGGACATCGACGCAAATGCGGTCAAGACTTTCTCAGATCAGAGAAAGAATCCATGTGTTCTAGGTGATGGTCTTGTCGTCGACTTTGATTCAATCTTAACAAGGCACAATATGCCAAAGGATATCGATTATCTTCAGGTCGATGCAGAACCACCTCAGACGACACTCAATATTTTAAAGAGGATACCATTTGATAAGTATCGCTTTGCAGTGATCACTTTTGAGCATGATGCCTATGCGGAGGTTGAGGATACTGTAAGACAAGAGTCTAGACAATTCTTGGCAAGTCTAGGCTATGTTCTCATCGCTCGTAATATCGCTCCAGATATTTGGAGAGGATACGAGGATTGGTGGGTACATCCAGACTTAGTGTCACGTGATATTCGTGATAAGATGATGGACGTAACCGAAGCAGTCAAATGGTGTGAGGACTACATGTTCGCATGATCCCTGTCATTGGAGTTCCAGTCGTAGAGAATCCTTTCTGGGTCAAGAGACTCATCGAGAGTGTGGACTTTCCTGTTCAGGAGTTCTGCATAATCAATAACAATGGCAGAGGTCTCATCGATGCCGAATTGGATGAGATGACGAAACTGAATCCAGAATTTATTCAATTGATTCGAGTCGTTCACATGCCCTCAAATCTAGGTGTCTCTGGCTCCTGGAATCTAATCATTAAGTCCTATATGATGGCTCCTTTCTGGATATTAGTCAATGATGACGTTGCTTTTTGTCCTGGATTCCTGAAGGAGATGTATGAGGCGGCAACCAATGATCCGGAGGTCGGACTCATTCATGGTAATTCTGGAGACTTTGGAGTCGGTAGCTGGGACCTCTTTCTCATAAGAGATCACATCGTTCAAAAATTTGGATTATTCGACGAAAACCTATATCCTGCGTATAACGAGGATGCTGACTATATCATGAGGTTCATGCATCGTCCGATCAAGAAGATCATGTCTCTTACGAGCAATTATAAGCATGGTCTTGGAGATAAAGACGAGTATTATACTCATGGAAGCCAGACCGGAAAGAAGGATCCAGTTCTCAAGGAGAAATTAAATCAAGTCAATTTGACCAATTTTGAGTATATGACTCAGAAATGGGGTCCCGGTTGGCGGAAGTGTTCACCCACTTATACCCCTTTCGAGAATGAGTACGGAGGCATTCCGATCTCAACAACGACCTATAATTTAGATTTCGTACGGTCCAAGAACTTAGGGTTTTAATAAGATTTCATTAGTCGTAATTAGTATAAATAGACCATATTCCAAATGGCTGTTTACGCTAACATCGCAATTGATCAGGGATCTGATTTCAGCTCTGTAGTCACCGTCCAAGGTGCCGACGGGTTAGTATATGATCTTACAGGATATACGGCAAGAGCTCAATTACGTAAGACTTATACGTCCGTGAACGCAGTCAGTTTTACAACGAATATCGCGGATCCAACGGTTGGAGAAGTCATTCTGACTCTTACTAACCAGCAAACATCTTTGATCAAGGCAGGTCGTTATCTTTATGACCTCGAGATCGTAAACACCTCAAGTGGTAACGTCATTCGTGTCCTTGAGGGTCAAGCTGAAGTTCAACCTCGAGTCACTCTTCCAGTCAATACTCATGGTCTTCAGGTATTCACGACAAGTGGTACCTGGACGGTTCCTGGAAACGTTACACAAGTCAATGTGTTAGTCGTTGCTGCAGGTGGTGGCGGCGGAGTCTGGGCAGGCGGTGGTGGAGGTGGTGGCGGAGTCATTAGCGACTACGACATTGGAAAATCATTTTATCCAGTTACTCCTGGAGCAAACATTGTTGTCACAGTTGGTACCGGTGGAGCAGGTTGTAATTCTCTCTCCTCAAATGGTAGCAATGGAGAAAACTCAGCTTTTGGTAGCCTCGTAGCGACAGGCGGTGGATTCGGTGGCTCAGGTCCTGGATCAAACTATGCTAATGCAGGATCCGGCGGTTCTGGCGGTGGAGCTTACTCAACAGGTAACTCTGGAACAGGAATCGAGGGACAAGGACAAAGCGGTGGTCTTGGTTACAACTATGGCGGTGGCGCTGTAGGACCAGGTGGCGGAGGTGGGGGTGGTGCTTTTGACGGCGGTGGCTCAGTCGATGGAAATGGAGCAGGCCGTGGCGGTGAAGGCTATGGAAGCAAGATCTCTGGCATATACACAGTATATGGCTCAGGAGGTGGCGGTGGCTCAGGCCAAAGCGCACAAGCAGGAGAAGGCGGAACCGGCGCAGGAAACGGTGGAAACATTTATTACTCTGGGTCAAACGCTTCAGCGAATACTGGAGGCGGTGGCGGAGGAGCAGGATCAAATTCTCTTCAAGGAGGAGCTGGTTCTAACGGTATCGTAATTATTTCTTGGTAATTTCCCATGTCAAATCACTCACAGCAAAAAATTAAGGCCACGATCACGAATGGGCAAACAATACAGGCAAAAGCAGTAGGTCTTGGACCAGCGCTGAGCCTATCAAGTTTATCGGATGTGAACGTAGTTGGTGCTTCTGACGGAGCCCTTCTTATATACAATGGTACTTCTAAACAATTCGTTGCAAACACGCAACTCGAGAATTCGAACACATTAATCATTGGAGGAAGCTTCTAATATGTCAGGCACAATAATCAAAGTCAAATATAGTAACGTAACAAATCAGCCAGCATCTAACGTTCTGGCAGTAGGTGAACAAGCTTACTCGTTCTCGAGTGATCGCATGTTCATTGGTAAACAAAATGGCGCGTCAATTGATCCTATCATAATCGGTGGTGAATACTACACGAATATGATGAATCAGACGCTGGGCGTATTAACAGCGTCCTCAGCCGTTCTTGTCGATGCAAACAAGTGGGTAGATCACCTAATCTCAGGTAGTTTACAACTTACGACCTCTGGTGGTTCTGGCCAGGTAGTCACCTCGGTCACAACAAGCACAACTCTTGCGAGTGCAGCAGACACTCAATTACCTACAGCTCTTGCAGTTAAGACATACGTTGATAACTCAATCTCTGGTACGATCAGCTTAAATACGTTACAAGACGTATTAATCACTTCTCCAACAGACGCTCAGTTATTACAATATAACGCAACGGCTGCAAAGTGGGAAAACACCTCGATGAGTGGATCGGCAACGATCACGAAGTCTGGTGTACTTACTCTGAATACTCTCTTAGATGGAACAACAGGTAAAGTCTCTGGTTCCTATGGTAGTACGACTGCAATTCCTGTTCTTACAGTTGCTGCAGATGGTCGTGTTACAGCAATCACCACAGCTTCGATCTCCACAACATTAAACGTTGCTGCGACATCTGGTTCTGGTACGATCGCTCTTGCGACAGATACCTTCACGATTGCTCAGGGCAGTGGCATTACTACCAGCTACAATAACACATCCAAGACAACTACGGTTGCAGTTGATAGTAGTGTTGCCAGAAACACAAACACACTTGATTACTTCTCAAGTACGACATCAGCACAATTAGCTACAGTCATATCCGATGAAACTGGTACAGGCTACGTCGTATTCAATACCTCGCCTTCATTCGTAACATCAGTTACAACAAGCAGCACAACCTTTGCAGCATTCAATACGACTGCAACAACGGTTAACGCTTTTGGTGCCGCTACAACCCTTAACTTAGGTGCTGGTTCTGGTACAACAACTGTTAACAACAACTTAGTCGTTGGTGGTAACTTAACAGTCAATGGTACAACAACAAGCGTAAACAGTACTACTACAACTCTTACTGATCCAGTTATCACTCTTGGTAAAGATTCTCTTGCTGCAGGTGATGCTCATGATCGCGGTATCGAATTCAAGTACGGTGATGGTACAAACCTCCAGACCGGCTTCTTCGGTATGGATACTGCAAACAGTGGTCGTTTTGTTTATATCAAAACTGGCGCTGGTGCAGATAATCTTGGATCAAATTACGGAGATGCTCAATTTGCAGCCATCTATGGTACTCAATCAACACTTGGTAACTTAACTCTCAGTGTTGCTGCAAATGGTACGATCAGTACTGGTTCTGGTGATTTAACTCTTACTGCATCAACAAGCAACGTTAAAGTAACTGGAAACTTAACTGTCAGTGGTACTTTAACTCTTACAAATAATCCATTAGCGATCACTTCAGGTGGTACAGGAACTGGAACACCGACAGCAAGTGGTATCTGGTACACGAATGCAGCAGGAACTGCTCTCAGTTTCTTAACTGGTTCACAGTATCAAATCGTTCAATTTAATTCCTCAGGAGTACCAATCGCTTCCGCTACAATCGATGGCGGAACGTTCTAATTAAGCCTTAATAAATAGTCTAAACGCAGGTTATTATCTGCGGAGTGTCAGCGAGTTTTTACTCAACCTATGGGAACAAACATTCTTATCAAGAAATCCTCCGTCTCGGGGAAAATACCTCAGTCGGAAGATTTGCAGTATGGTGAAATTGCGATCAACTATGCAGATGGTGTCTTATACTATAAGAACGCCAATGGTAGTATTGGAATCGTCAATGTTCAAGGTATTCAGGGAACTCAGGGCACTCAAGGCATTACAGGCATTCAAGGCGTTCAGGGCATCCAAGGAACAGATGGCGCTCAGGGACAAAGAGGTCTTCAAGGATTAACTGGAACTCAAGGTAACTCCGGTTATCAAGGCACGACTGGTGCTCAGGGTTATACTGGCACTCAGGGTCAGAATGGTTTACAAGGATACATTGGACAAACCGGTTCTCAAGGAATTCAAGGATCACAAGGTATCCAAGGACCAATGTCGCCAAACGGTGGTGCGATCACGATCGGTGAAGCACCTCCAAGTAATCCAGTCGCTGGTAACTTATGGTGGGACTCCACCGTTGGTGCACTCGAAGTTTACTACGAGAACACTTGGGTAGACGCAAGTAGTCTTATTCCTGGCGATCAAGGACCTCAGGGTATTCAAGGTATCCAAGGTATCACTGGTGCTCAAGGTATTCAGGGAACACAAGGTTTACAGGGTACTCAAGGTCTCCAAGGACTTCAGGGTATTCAAGGCTCACAAGGAACTCAGGGAACACAAGGTTTACAGGGTACTCAAGGTCTCCAAGGACTTCAGGGTATTCAAGGCTCACAAGGAACTCAGGGAACAACAGGTTCTCAGGGTATCACTGGCTCGCAAGGTATTCAAGGAACGCAGGGACCTCAAGGAACACAAGGTACTCAAGGCTTGCAAGGTATCACTGGTTCTCAGGGAACTCAGGGTACGCAAGGACTCCAAGGCATCACTGGTAACCAAGGTATTCAGGGCACACAAGGTACTCAGGGAACACAGGGTACTCAGGGCTTGCAAGGCATTCAAGGCATCACTGGATCTCAGGGTACTGCAGGTTTTGTTGGATCAAACGGTAGCCAAGGTATACAAGGTATTCAAGGTGTTACTGGACCTCAAGGAACGCAAGGCACTCAAGGAATTCAGGGTCTTCAGGGCTTACAAGGCACTCAAGGTAACACTGGTGCGCAAGGTATTACAGGCGCTCAGGGTATCACTGGAGCTCAAGGTATTCAAGGTAATACTGGTTCACAAGGAATTCAAGGAACAACTGGCTTACAAGGCATTCAAGGAATCACCGGAGCTCAAGGTACGACTGGATCACAAGGCACACAAGGCATCACTGGCTCTCAGGGTATTCAAGGCATTACCGGTTCTCAGGGCATCCAAGGCATCACTGGTATCCAAGGTATTCAGGGTATCACTGGCATTCAAGGTATCCAAGGCTTACAAGGCATTCAGGGTACAACCGGTGCTCAGGGCCAAACTGGTACTCAAGGAGTGCAGGGCTTAACTGGTGCGCAAGGTATTCAAGGTACACAGGGTCTCCAAGGTATTCAAGGACCAATCGGACCTAACACAACAGTTTCTGACACTCCTCCAAGTTCTCCAAATCCAGGACAACTCTGGTGGGATTCCACAACTGGTACACTCAGAATTTATTACTACGACTCAAACAGCTATCAATGGGTAGATGCCAACGTCGCAGGTGCTCAGGGCTTGACTGGTACTCAGGGTATTCAAGGAACCACGGGTGCTCAAGGTATCGCTGGACAAAATGGTCAATCCGCCAGCTACTACAACTATTCAGCAGTCACAACTTACTATAGTGGTGATCCGGGACTAGGCAATATCGTTTGGAACAATGCGACTCAAACGAGCGCAACAAGTCTCATCGTCAGTCACAAGACTTCAGCTGGAACCGACATCGATGTATTCTTGGCTCTGATCAAATCTGGTGATAGAGTCATCATTCAAGACTCTGCAAATTCGGATAATTATCAAGCATTTAATGTTACTGGTTCAATCACGATCACTCCGAACGATTACGTAACGATTCCAGTCACTCTCACAACTTCAGGCGGAACAGGAACAACTGGATTTGCGAATGGACTTGCGATTCTTTTCGTTCCACTCTCAACCGGGGTAACTGGTGCTCAAGGTATCCAAGGAACTCAAGGTTTACAAGGAATACAAGGCACTCAGGGAACACAAGGAACTCAAGGTATCCAAGGCATCACTGGTGCTCAAGGCATTCAAGGAACTCAGGGACCACAGGGTACGCAAGGTACACAAGGCTTGCAGGGAACAACTGGTATCCAAGGTATTCAGGGTATTCAAGGTTTACAGGGAACGACTGGAGCACAGGGAATTCAGGGTATCACTGGAGCACAAGGAATTCAAGGCATTACTGGAGCTCAGGGTATTCAGGGTATTCAAGGTAGCACTGGAGCAACCGGTGCTCAGGGTATCACTGGTACTCAGGGTGCAACCGGTGCTCAGGGTATTCAAGGAATCACAGGAGCTCAAGGCATCCAAGGTACGACTGGTACTCAGGGTATCACTGGCTCACAAGGTACAACTGGTGCCCAAGGTACTCAAGGCTTGCAAGGTATCACTGGTGCTCAGGGCACGCAGGGTATCCAAGGTATCACTGGTTTACAAGGAACCGCAGGTTTCGTTGGTTCAAACGGTAGCCAAGGTATTCAGGGTATTCAGGGTATCACTGGCTCTCAGGGTACTGCTGGTTTCGTTGGTTCAAATGGTAGCCAAGGTATTCAGGGTATTCAAGGAACGACTGGATCTACTGGTTCACAAGGTATACAAGGTATCCAAGGCCAAGCAATTCAAGGCGCAACTGGTGCGCAAGGTTCTACAGGCGTAAGTCCTGGTGGTACATCTGGCTATATCGCTAAGTTTACTGGTTCAAATACTTTAGGCAACAGTATAATACAAGATAGCGGGTCTTATATTACAGTTGGAAGTTATTTTACAGCCGGTACTAGTGTTAATAGTGGGTATTATCAAGACTCAAGTAATGGTGCTTATCGGGCTATAACTAACAGTGGTACCAACGGATATTATTTTCAAAGTAACGCAGGCGGTAGTACATCGGTTTATATAGGGTTAAACGGATCATATGCTAGTAGAGTTGGTATTGGTACATCAAGCCCTGTAGCTGGTCTTAATATTTTAAACCAGCCTGGCGTAACATCTTTTACAGGTAATACACCGCTACAAATATTATTAGCAGAAACTAACGGTGGTGGTAGCAATTATTCAGGTATAGATTTTTCTGGTTATAGTAGCACCTATTATAATAATCCTTTAGCGCGTATTGCTGCGTATGTTTCAGGTGCTGGTACATATTTAAAATTTGGTACATCTAATAACTACAACACCGGTATAACAAATACCGCAATGACAATCGATTACAACGGTAACGTTGGTATTGGTACAACAAGTCCTTCGTATTTGCTAACTGTCAATGGAAATATTGCATCTAATAATGGAGATATCTTATTAAGCTCTAATAGCAGTACTGCTTTCCTCCAAAGTTATAATAGTAAGAGCCTATACATCAATAATGTTGGAAATACTACTTATTTTCCAAACACTGTACAAGCTCCTTTAATTTACGATATAGGTAATACTGCATATTATTTAAGACCAAGTTCTACTTCAGCGCTTAATAATATCAGTGTAGCTGGTTATTTCAGTAATAACTTTGTCACTGGTTATCAAAGCCCTCTTGCAAGTGGTTTGAATGGTGCACTTGGCACTGCTGCACTATACAACTTTGATGGTTATAACGCCGCAGTTCCAAATTTCCCTACAAGTTCTTGGAACGTATCCGTAGTCAGCGTAGGTAATTCGTCTCGTGGTATGCAGCTCGGTGGCGATTACGATGGCAATTCTCTGTATTATAGAAAAGGTACTGGTTCATGGCAATCATGGATAAGACAACTTAATGCTACTGTTGATTCTTATGCAGCCAGCATGAATCAATCTGTTACAACAACGGATAGTCCTACATTCAGTACTGTAAACGTAACAAATGTTAGATTTAGTAATGCGATTTATCTTGGTAGCAATAATCTTTACATAAACAATCTTGGTACATCATTTGGTTGCAATGCTCCATTTGTATCTTCTTCTTCTATACAAGGTTCGACATTTACTTCATCAGCTACATACACAAGATCTACTGCAGCAACTGGATACCTAAGCGGTTCATATAGTAGTGTTGAAAATAGTGCAACAACCGGAGCAATCTATACGATAGGCGGTAGCTATTATCCTACAGCATACGCTCTTAATACCATGTATGGCATTGGTTACATGTATCAGGGTGGAACAACTGGAATCAGTTATCCAACAGGAGCTTCTGGCTGGGGTATGTATGCAGCTTCAAATGGTGGCATTGGTGTATGGCTAGGTGCTTCTGCAGGTACAGTTTGTAGTACAGGTGCAATGTATGGCACTATATTCTATGATGCAAATGATACTGGATACTACTGTGATCCAAATGGTACTTCAAATTTCAGTGTAACGGTTAAGAGAGGTATTACGATACCAGCAGTATTCGTTCAGAGTGGTGCAACAAGTGGTGCTCCTTCTGCAATTCAGAACGGTGATCTCTGGTGGAACACCGATACCGGTACGATGAACATCTACTGGTCCGCAGCATCCGCCTGGGTTGCTGCAACACCAGTTCCTGATAGTTCTCTCTTCTTCCGTGTCGCTGGTGGTAATATCACTGGTAGCGTAAGTATCGCACAGAACTTAACTGTATCAGGAAGTATATTCGCCTCGGGTAACGTTGCAGCTTACTACTCAGATAAACGTCTCAAGAACATAACTGGTAATATTGATAATGCATTATCAAAGGTTATGTCTCTGAATGGTGTTTACTACACAAACAATGATGTAGCAAAGAGCAATGGTTATACCTCAGAGGAGCAACAAGTCGGCGTGATCGCTCAGGAAGTACAAAAGGTATTACCTGAAGTCATTCAGCTTGCACCTTTCGATACACAGATCAACGAAGACGGAACACTTCAATCCAAGAGCGGTGAGAACTATTTGACGGTTCAATACGAAAAGATCATCCCTCTCCTCATTGAAGCCATCAAGGAACAACAGGCTCAAATCGAGGAATTGAAGAAACAAATAAAAGAACGGAGATAATCGATGTCCGTACTTAGTTTTCCAAGTTCTCCTTCGACAGGATCTACATATAATAATCCAAATGGATTAACCTATGTGTACGATGGTTACGCTTGGTGCTCGACTGGAACTTCCATAAATCCAGATCCAATCGCAGCGAATCCATTCTACTATCGTACGATCTACACTCGAGGCTATACTCATTGTGGATACCAAGGTGGTTCTCCTTGGCGTAACACGAATCGCACCATGCACGTTTCTGATACGTCGGTGAATCTAGGAGACATGATGGATAACAATGCCTCATATCTTGATGGTGGATTCAGTGACTACAATACATACGTGTTCAATGATTCTGGAAATGTAGGTGGAACTTCTTCTTATACGACTTCTTTCAATATGGTCAATGAGAACGTTAGAAGTCATAGCACAAGCTGGAATACAACGGTAGCTCGAGCAAACTGTAAAGCACTCATGAACGCAGGTCTCACTGCGATCTATGTGACTGGTGGAAATAATGCTTCGACAGATAAACTCAATACAGTCACTGATAGCATGATGGCTTCTGGTACAGTTTCTGGAGGTCTCTATGGATCAAATACTGGTGGACTCAGTGGATTCTGGGGTCAGTACGTAGGAATCGTTGGAGCAAGTGGAACATCGGGAAGTCTTTCATGGGCGACAGAAGTCTGGACATCTGGAACTTGGTCATGGTCGGGAAACACAGATGGTCAACCAAAGGGTCTCTCAAGTAAGTGGGGTGTTGGTTACAATGCCTCGGGTTCATATGGTGGATCTCAAACTTACTATAAGTTTAATGATACGACTGGAACAAATCTTTCCTCATTTGGTAGACCAGAAACATGCGGAGAAGAAAACTGTCAAGTTGGTCAAGACTGGGGTTACACGATTGGGTCATATAATAACTCAAATCAAACAAATAATTCCACAAAGACTTCTTACACGACGGACTCTTGCGTAGCTCTTGGCTCCAATGGACAACCTAAAGGCCATGGCGGAATGAGTTCAGGTTCATGCGGAACTGGAAGTTGTGTACTCCTAGGTGGCGTAATGGGAACAAATATATAAACTATGTCTGTACTTAGCTTTCCATCATCTCCTTCCTCAGGTACAAGATACGTAAGTCCAAATGCGACGATGTACGTATACGACGGATATAGTTGGATGTCCAATGGATCCGACATCAATCCAAATCCTTGGAATAACACCTTTCTTTATCGTACGATCTACACTCGTGGATACATGCATTGCGGTTATCAAAATTCTTCACCTTGGAGAAATACGAATCGAACGATGCACAATACTGACACCACAACGAATCTTGGTGACATGATGGAGAATGGTGCAGCTTATGTCGACGTAGGCTTTAGTGATTATAACTCATATGTCTGGCCAAACGCTGGATTCCAAGGTAATTCCACTTATTGTTCCTCAATGAGCATGATCACGGAGAACGTAAGAACTCACTCGAGTACTTGGAGTATGACAACTTCATCTCGTATTCAGAGTAAAGTTCTCATGAATAATGGATTGACGGCCTGTTACATCACGTGTGGTGGATCTACCTCGACTGACAAATTTTCTACGATCACAGATACGATGTATGCTGCAAGTAGTGTTCCTGCAAATCCAGCAACTTCTGGTGGATCACTTGGAAGTGCAGCAGGATTCTTTGGTCAATACTATGGAACGATTGGAAATGCAACAAGCTCAGCCTCACTCTCTTGGGCAACTGACACGTGGACAAATGGTACATGGTCTTGGTTAGCAAGTAATAATACTGATGGAATCGTGCATGGTCTATCCAGCAAATGGGGTCTTGGATATAACTCGAGTGGTGGTAATACCTCAAACTCCACGTACTATAAGTTCAATGATACGACTCTGACGTATTTATCAGCAATCAATCGAAACGATAATGGTGGAGAAGAAAACTATGAGATTGGCCAAGACTGGGGTTACGAATTAGGAAACTACAATGGAGCTCAGAACAATAACTCTTTCAAGCAGTATTACACGAGCGATACTCTCGTGAATGGCGGATCTACGATGCAACCAAAGGGTCATGGTGGCGCTTCCTCAGGTGGTTGCGCCACTGGCAGTTGCTTACTTCTAGGCGGTGTAATGGGAACAAATATATAAAGGAAACATGTCTGTACTCAGCTTTCCAAGTTCACCTAGTAGTGGATCGACTTATAAGTCTCCAAACGCACAACTATATGTGTACGATGGTTACTCGTGGTCCTCAAGCAATCTCTCGAGTGCACTTAATAACAACTACTTCATGTATAGAACGATCTATACAAGAGGATACACACATTGCGGTTATCAGAATGGTTCACCTTGGCGCAATACAAATCGGACGATGCATAATACCGATACGACTACGAATCTAGGTGATATGATGGATTATAATCAGTCCTACGCAAACGGCGGATTCAGTGATTATAATACCTACATCTTTAATGACAGTGGCGGCGTTGGATCAGGCAGTACTTTCACTTCCTCAATGAGCATGCAGACAGAGACTCTTCGTTCTCACAACTCTGCTTGGAATCTTACGACCACGAGGTATGACACAAAAGTTCTCATGAACGCAGGACTCACTGCTTGTTATATTGCCGGTGGTAGCAGTGCAACGACCGACAAATTATGTACTGTCACGGACTCCATGATGGCATCTGGTTCAGCTCCAAACTGTACTGCTGGTGCAGGTGGTAATACTTACTACGCTTTCACCGGATTCTTTGGTCAATACATTGGAACTGTTGGAGCAAATGGTAACTCGGCGTCTCTTACTTGGTCCACAGAGACATGGTCAAGCAATGGAGCCTGGAGCTTTGCAAGCAACCTAGATGGTGTTGCAAAAGGACTCTCAAGTAAGTGGGGTCTTGGATACAATGGAACGACAAATACGGCAAACACTTGGTACAAATTTAATGATACGACTCTCAGTCAAATATCCTCATTTGGACGCCCTGATAGCTGTGGAGAAGAAAATCTCCAAATTGGTCAGGACTGGGGATACTCCCTAGGATCCTATGACGGAGCTCAAACCAATAATGCCTATAAGATGTATTACACAAGCGATACATGTACAGCAGGCGGTTCAACAATGCAACCCAAGGGCCATGGTGGAATGAGTTCTGGCATGTGTGGAACTGGAAGTTGCATATTATTGGGCGGAGTTATGGGAACAAACATATAAATTATCATATAACTTATGGCATACTATCTCGCAAAATTCTTTCGGTATATACCTCAAATCGACGGTATGACTCATGTCGGTGCCGTTGATAATTTCAATATCATTAATGTCTCGACGGACGCAGCTCTGGCTGCCCTGAAAGCTCATCCTGATAATATCCCTCTCGTGGAATTAACAGAGACCGAAGCTACGATCGCTTGGAAATTCTATGGAGAGACTCGTGGATATCGTAAAGCTTATTCAGACGTCGAGGGATTAACTCCAGATGCTGATGAATTAGCAAAAGGAAGCAGAAAGACTAAGGTCTATCATACTCCAGACACTCAGGCTGCCTCTATCTCCTTGATGAAGAAAGCTTTTCATCTACACATCGAGGAAGAGATGAAGGATCGTAGAAATAAGACTCCAAACCTCGATGGAAGCACGAGACCGCATTACGATAAGACAAAGCACGATCAATTAAATGCTCAAGCTGATTCTCTGAATACGATCGATGATATCTGTAAGGCTCGTGAGGAAGTTCTAGGAATTGAAATGTCTCGAGATCTTGCGAATAGACTAGGCTTATGCGATAGTAATGGATATCGTGCAGGTAAAGTAAAATTTGGTGTACAATTCTGATAAATTACGTTATAATGTTTCTCTATGAATGATAATGATATCTTAAAATTTGTTGATGAGAGTGAGAATTCACTGGGTATGTCGGACTTCCAGTCTCGTCACTTCGTAGTCAATTCTCAAGTTACTGAGTACCGTCGTGTACGTCAAGCTCTGATTGAGATTGATACTCGTATTGGTATGAAGAAGCAGATCGAGCGAAATCGCCAGAAGCGAATCATCGAGAGGCAGATCATTCTAAGAGATATCGAGAATGAGACAGATGACCTCAAGAAGCAGCTTCTTCAAGTCGATCTCCAGCAAGCCGACTGGGATATTCACATGTACGATAAGAAAGAACGCATGTGCCAGAACGAGTTGAACAACTTCATGCAGATGATCAAAGACTCCGTTGGTAGCATGGAGAACCTTGAAAAGTATAGAAACCATAACGAACTCGAGGAAAAGAATTATTGGATCACGAGAATGGCGAAACAAGCAGCGATGGATCTCAATACCATTGGCCGTATCAGTCAAGGTAACATGGATTCAATCCTCATGATGCCTCTTGATGATGTCAGGGAAACACTTAGTCTAGCGATCAAATACAATGGTGCTCTGGGTAAGAGTATCGATGCGATCGGTCAAGCAGCAATGGCTCAAATCAGCATGGCGACGAATGGTATAAATTATATCGACAGCTTCGCTAATGAGCAATTGAAACTTGAAACAAAGACCAAGAGTGAAAATCTTTAGTATACCTCTCAATCCGAAACTTACAGAGCCTCAGTTTAATACGTTTCTTAATTTCTGTAAGCAGTACAAGGATTACATCTACGACATCTATTTCACCTGTCGCATAGATCCATTCGTTCAGGATGCGATGGGTGATGTATTTTTTCAGAAAGAAGACGCTGGATTCGCCATCGATGTAGCTTTGTTCGTTCAGAATGAGACAGGGATTCCGGTCTCTGCCACGTTTAATAACACGATGATTCGTCCAGATCAAAAGAATCTGGAGACTTGGATCAAGAACTTTCGTCCACTCTATGAGGCAGGTGTGAGATCCTGCACTCTTCCTCACACTCACTGGATGCTGACTGGTCAGGTGAAGAGTAACTTCCCTAACCTATTCGTAAAGAACACGATCCTACGTGCTGTCAAAGAACCAAGGGAAGTGGCGCAACTCGCTCAGGCTGGATTTGACTACGTGAATCTAGATCGAGTACTCATGAGAGATCATGATCGACTCAGAGAGATCAAGCGAGTCAAGGACAAATATGGAATCAAGTTATCCTTGCTTGCGAACGAGGGCTGTGTTGGCGGTTGCCCTGCGATGGACGAGCACTATCACTTTAATAACACAAGAACCATTGGACCTCAGTACTTCACTGATCCGATCTCTCGTGTCAGTTGCCCAAAGTGGCACACTCAGGACTCAGCGATTCAATTGAAGAACGCAAACTTTCCACCTTGGAGAGAAGACTGGGTTGAGTTCTTGGATCTAGGGATCGATACGATCAAGATGCATGGTCGTGAGAACAGTAACCGTCTTTCGGAGACAATGGATATCATCGCAAGGTTCTCTCGAAAGGAAGAGATCCTTTTTGATGGATTCAATTCCTATATCGAGGAAACGAATCTGATCGAGAAGCCAATCAATTACTGGAGACAGAAGATCAAGACCTGTAAATTTAATTGCTGGGACTGTAACTACTGCGATAAGGTCTGGAAAGCAAAAGGTAATAAGAACAATAAGAAGGTTGAGCAGGTCGCTCAGCTCTTGATCGACACCGTGAATCAGCCCTTGAAAGATAGTGTCGAGGGTATCACCTCGGATAAGATGAGACAACTCCTGAATGGAATTGGTAAGATCTCAACAAGCTATCTCGAGGTTGGAGTCCTAAATGGTGGCACTTTCTGCTCAACGATTCAGGGAAATAAACTCAAGGCTTACGCGGTTGATCATTGGCAGGAGAAGACGAAGTCAGCAGATGGAAAGATCGATATCGATTCCTCAAAGGAGAAGTTCATCGAGAACGCAAAGAAGTTCAAGGGAGAGAACTCCATTCGAGTCTTTGACTGCCACTTCTTACAGGTCGAGAAGACCGAGATCGATCCAATCGACTTTTTCTTCTATGATGCAGATCACTCGAGAGAGATGAATCGAGAAGCGATCAAGTACTTTGCAGATAAACTCAAGGACGAAGCGGTACTCATATTCGATGATGCGAATTGGGACGGAGTCGTCGATGGAGCAAAGGAAGGTATCGCAGCAGCTGGTCTCGAGATCATCTATGACAAGATCGTTCTGAATGAGATTGAGAGCGAGACCATGTGGTGGAATGGCTTTTATATTGCTATCATAAGTAATAAAAAGCATGAATGAGTTCTTGGAAAAATATTATTTGAGCGATGAGATCTATCTCTTCGTTCTCTTTACGATCATGGTTGTTGCTGGTCTTGCAAAAGAACACAACCTTTTTGGTAACACCTATGGATGGCTTAAATCCAAACTTGATAGCAATCGATTAGTGATTGCCATCGTGAGTCTCGTGAGCGGCGTTCTTCCTCTCGAGGGAAGAAGTACCATCAGTGCAGGCATACTTGATACAGCGACTGCCTCAAACGAGAAGAATCGAAGTGCAAGAGAGAAGTTAGGTCCTATCGATTTTCTCACGACTCATCACTACTACATGTGGTCTCCAATCGAGAAACCAGTGTTACTTCCAATGGCTGCATTTGGTCTAGGCTACTCGGCGTGGATTGGTGTCATCTGGCCACTCATTGCGGTCAGCTCAATCTTTATCTTCTATTATCTCTTCTTCGTCATCAAGGAGAAAGAGGTTGATATCGCTCCTCAGAAGAACCTAGGTGCTTTTAATTTCATCAAGAACGTCGTACCATTCCTTGGAGCAGTTTTGACCTATATGGCGCTGGGCGGAGAGGGATCAGAACTCGTGTTTCCAATCTTTGGTTGCTTGCTTGCTTATTACCTCTTCTTAACAAAGACGTTTGATTGGAGAAAGATCTCCAGCTACGTTAACTGGACGACCATGGCAATCGTGGGCGTGATATTCTTTACCTCAAACTACATGCAGGATCATAAGGAATGGATCGAGCACGCAGTGAAAACTTGGAACATGGATCCTCACACCTTTCGAGGAATGCTAGTCATTAGTATCCTTCTCTTCTCAGCGAGCTTTAGTATGGGAAGCGATGGTAAGTTTGCGGCATTAACTGTTCTAGCCACCACAGTCTTTGGAAAAGAATACCTACTCTGGTTCTTTGCTCTTGACTACTGCGGATACCTCTTAACTCCAATGCACGAGTGTGTCATGATCGGTAAACGATACTTTGGAACTCCATTATCCACATACTATAAGGCTCTTGGGACATGGGCGTTCCTGATACTCGCAACCGCTGGAATCTTTACCTTTCTTGTGAAATGAAAAAATTGATCTTATTCCTATTCCTTATTACTCCAGCACTCGCTGAGTCAAGTCTCGAGTTTGAGTACGGTGCCGAGAGGTATACTCAGGCTCCTTCAATCAAGGGACCAAGCGCAGTGAACGAGCACTTTGCCATCACTCCCTCGACGACCTTCCATGACTTTCAGTTTGGACTGGACTACGAGATTAATCGAGACACGACCAAGGGTTCACCCTTACAGAGTATGCTCGAGGCTCAGATCAGTCACGATCTATTCACGATTGGCCAATTCACGACCAGCCTTCAGGTAGGTCTTGGAAGGATCATAAATCAAGTCGGAGGTGACTACTCACACTATCAGTTCACTCTTGAGGAGGACTATAAAGTCAATAAGTCATTGACTCTGACCTCAAACTATCGATATAGGAATGCCTTTGATAATATCCAGAAAAAGTATTACTTTGAGTCCAATACCGGTAAGATAGGATTTGCCTATGAAATCGTAAAAAACGTTGAATTAGGAGTCCGTTATACGACAAAGTTTGGTGCTCAGCAACATGCTCATGGTATGGAGGGTGGTTTTGTAGTCAGCTTCTGATTCATATATTATAAATAGAACATTACGGTCTATTATAATAATACATGAGTCTTCCTTCATCAGGTACAATTACTCTTAGCCAAGTGGACGTCGAATTAGGACGGTCCTCCACTGCGTCCGTAAATATGAACGAATCCGCCGTTCGAAGCCTTTTTGGTGTTGGAATTACTGGCGCGATCTACATGAGCAATGGTTATGGTAAATCAGCGGCTGGTGCTTTTTCAATCTCCGGTGGCTCTGTAAGTACGAGTGGTAGCCATACGCAATGTGTCTTTACTTCATCTGGAACACTCTCTGTTTCAGGATCTGGAACAGTGTATTATGCAGTTGTCGCAGGAGGTGGCGCTGGTGGTAGTAATAACGGATCTGGTGCTGGTGCGGGTGGTGTTCTGACAGGATCCACAAGCGTAAGTTCCGGAAGCTATACGATCACAGTTGGTGGCGGTGGATCAGTTTATACCTCAAGCGGACCTGGAAATGCTGGAAGCAATTCCTCATTCGGAGCAATCACTGCGACAGGTGGTGGTTATGGTGCTGCTTATACGAGTGGCGGTAACGGTGGATCCGGTGGTGGTGGCGGCGGTGGCGCTTCATATGGATATGGTACTGGTATATCTGGCCAAGGTAACGACGGTAATCACGACTACGGTGGTGGTGAAGGTGGTGGCGGTTGGCAAGAATGTCCAGGCAATCCTGCAAGCAATGGTGTCTCAGGTGGCGGTGGTGCTGGTGGTAATGTAACGACCACGATTCAAACTTTTGCAGTCGGTGGTGGCGGCGGCGGATGTACACCTGACAATAATTCTTACACATACGCAGCTGGTGGATATGGTGGCGGTGGTGCTGGTACTGCTCGTTGGGGTATCGAACTTGGTAATAACGCACCTGCAAGTGGAGGTAGTGCTAACACCGGTGGCGGTGGAGGTGGTGGCGCAGGATATTCTCAATATGGTGGTCCTGGTGGATCAGGAGTAGTCATCATCTGGATATAATAACAATTTTAAAAATATAGCAGAAGCTTTTCAATAACTCAAATGTCGGCAATCAATTTCCCTCCCTCTCCTCAAGTAAATGACGTTTACTCCATTAATGGCTATAGCTGGCAATGGGATGGAACTGTCTGGCGCGGTTATAACTCGGCGTTTCATGACACAACAAATGCAAGCAATATTGTTTCTGGTGTTCTCTCGGCTTCTCTAGGTGGTGCAGGTTACACGAATGGTTTACTCAAAGCAAATGGATCTGGACACGTTTCCGCTGCAGTCGCAAAGACTGATTATGCACCAGCGACATACGCCACAACAATTCTTGCAGGTGATGGTGTAGGTGGATTTTCAAATGTCACGGTTGGAACTGGTCTATCTTATTATTCAGGCGTTTTAACAAACACTGTCACTGCGGCGTCTGGACCTCAGGGTATTCAAGGTATCCAAGGTATCACGGGAGTTCAGGGAACTGCTGGCTTCGTTGGATCGAATGGTTCGCAAGGTATTCAAGGAATACAAGGTACGACTGGTTCTCAGGGTACAGCAGGCTTTGTTGGATCAAATGGTAGTCAGGGTACACAGGGTATTCAAGGTTACCAAGGTATTACTGGTGCAGCAGGACAATCCTCAAGTTATTACAACTATTTGACTTACACAGGATCCACAAGTGGAGATCCCGGTTCTGGTCATATCCTCTGGAACAATGCGGTTCACGCTTCTGCGACTGCACTTGATATCAGCTTCTTAACAAGTACAAGCGTTGATATAACTGTTTTCTTAGGTTTACTCAAGGATCAAGATCGACTCACGATCCAAGACTCAGATAATTCTCCAAGTTATCAAACTTGGAAAGTGAATGGAACACCTACAAAGTACTCAACATACATTCAAGTTCCTGTCACTCTCATTTCTTCTGGTGGTGAAGGTAGCACTTCTTTTGGAAGTGAAGATAGCATAATTTTAATTATCTCAAACGTAGGTAATCAAGGTATTCAAGGTTCAACAGGAACTCAGGGTATCACTGGCGCTCAAGGTGTTCAGGGTATTCAAGGCCAAGCAATCCAAGGAATACAAGGTATTACAGGTTCTCAAGGTATTCAAGGTTCTGCCGGTGCAGTTGGTAATCAAGGTATCCAAGGTATTCAAGGCACTCAAGGTATTCAAGGTATTCAAGGTATCACTGGTATCCAAGGAACTACTGGTTTGACTGGACCTATTGGATATCAAGGCGTACAAGGTATTCAAGGAACAACTGGCTCACAGGGAACACAAGGAATTCAGGGAATCCAAGGCTTACAAGGAATTCAAGGTGTTCAGGGTATTCAAGGCACAAGTGTTCAGGGTATTCAAGGAATACAAGGCATTCAGGGTAATACTGGATCAACTGGTTCAACTGGTGCTCAAGGTATTCAAGGAATTCAAGGAACTACTGGTTCAACTGGAGCACAAGGTATCCAAGGTAATACTGGTAACACTGGATCAACTGGTTCAACTGGTGCTCAAGGTATTCAAGGAATTCAAGGAACTACTGGTTCAACTGGAGCACAAGGTATCCAAGGTAATACTGGTAACACTGGATCAACTGGTTCTCAAGGTATTCAGGGTATTCAAGGAACAACCGGTTCGACAGGAGCACAAGGTATCCAAGGTATCCAAGGAAATACTGGATCAACTGGTTCTCAGGGCATTCAGGGAATACAAGGAACTCTGGGTTCTCAGGGTACGACTGGAACTGTTCCAATACCAAAGACTGCGGCATTCGCACTCATCTTTAACTAATTACTATTATTAACTCACTCTACTACAAATGGCTAATCCTAACATAGCAGGTCTCACTTACATCTACGGCACGACCACCGTTACGAGCAGCGTCTCAACTTCAGGAAGCACGATCATCTCTTCTGTGCCAAGCAATACTGTCTATAAAGTGGATAGCGTCATTGCAGCAAATAAGACGAGTAGTAATGCTACGATTACTCTCTATATCACTCGAAGCTCAACAAGCTACAACATCGCTTATCAGATTACTGTACCAGCTAATTCAACATTAGTACTTGTCGGCAAAGATAGCATGTTCTACATGAATGAATCTGACGTACTCACTGCTGTCGCTGGTACATCAACTGCGATCGATATCATTGCTTCTTACGAAGCTATTTCCTAATGCGCTACCTAAAAGGCTCATACCTTAACACATCAACGACACCAGCACTAACAAGTGCGGTTGGTAGGTGGAATCTTGCTGATCAATTTGATGCAGCGAGACAGGGTACTTGGCCAATAATTGGTGTTACCGCAACAGGTGGTACAGCAACATCAGGTAATGGCTACAATCAATGGTCATTTACAACAACAGGCTCTAGCACATTTACAGTGAGTACAGGAGGCACTGTCTATTACGCTATTGTTGCTGGTGGGGGTGGAGCTGGCGGAGAACGTGGAGGAGGGGGCGGTGGTGGCGGTGTAGTTACAGGACAAACAACTTTAACGGCTGGCACATACACTATAATTGTAGGTGCAGGTGGCTCTGGTGGTGCTGGAGGAGGAGGAGAAGGAGCAGGTTCGCACGGCAATTCAGGTTCTAATAGCAGTGCTTTTGGTTTTACTGCTGTTGGCGGTGGATTTGGTGGTGCTTGTTCTGGTTCTTCAAATAACTATGGATCATATGGCGGATCGGGCGGTGGGGCTGGTTTTGGCTCTGGTTCATCAGGTGCTGTTGGCGTTGGTGTAGCTGGACAAGGTTGGTCTGGTGGATCAGGTATTGATTCAACTCAACGTGGCGGAGGTGGCGGGGGCGGTGCTAATTCAATAGGGACTAATGCAACAAATTCTACATCAGCAGCAGGAAACGGTGGTAATGGTATTGGTATTTATTTACCAGTAAGTAATTCTACAGTTTATTATGGAGGTGGAGGTGGTGGCGGTGCAGATTCTCGTACTAGCTCTGTTGCTGGAGCTGGAGGCACAGGCGGTGGAGGAGCTGGAAACAATACCAGTTCTGGAACAGGTGGAGCTGGATCAACAAACACTGGCGGTGGCGGAGGAGGGTCTGGACTAACAGGAACTGGTGGAGCAGGAGGCTCAGGCATAGTTATTATATGGTCACCTATAGCTACCCCTTCAAAGACTCCTTATGTGCAATACCTAGCGGTGGCTGGGGGCGGTGGTGCTGGTTATTATTATGGAGCAGGTGGTGGTGGCGGCGGTGTGCTACAAGGATTATTTCAACCAACAGCTGGAACTACATATACAGTAACCGTAGGATCTGGTGGGGCTGGTCCTGTAATTCCTAATGCAGGTACTGGAAACAATGGCACTAATAGTTCAATTTCTGGAACAGGATTAACAACAATAACAGCTATTGCAGGCGGAGGAGGTGGTGGTAGTGCTACTGGTGCTGCTGCTGGATTAAATGGTGGTTCAGGTGGCGGTGGAGGTGGTACATCAGCAGCAAACGGTGGTTTAGGAACAACAGGCCAAGGTTATGGTGGTGGAAATTCACCAGGTTTAACTGATGGTGGTGGTGGTGGATATGGAATGGCAGGTGGTTACGGTATATCATCTGGTGGTAACGGAGGCGATGGATTTACAACCTACATAGCCAACCCATCAACGTATAGCTGGTCTAATCACTTTGATGGTACTAGTTATTTAACAACATCTAGTATTTCTGGTATGTCGATTGGAACTGGTGATTACACAGTTGAGTTTTGGTTTTATTTAACAAAACCAGTAACCAACAACGGTTTTTTTCAAATGTGTTCTACGGCTGGTGGATTGCCTTCTGGTTTTGCAGGTATAGCACTTGGTTTAACAAGTTCTCCAAACACTATTACTTATTATTATAACAATTATAATAATCAAATTTCTTATACTGCTCCTTTATACACATGGGTTCATGTTGCTGCTGTAAGACATAGCGGTACTAATAATGTTTATATAAATGGTACTTCTATTGCTTCTGCATCTGATACTAATAGTTATAGTACTAATTACGCAGCTATAGGTGCATATTACTCATCTTCTTATCCTTTTTCTGGTGGTTATATTTCTAATTTTAGAGCTGTTATTGGCACTGCTGTTTACACATCTAATTTTACACCACCTACGACACCAATTACAGCTATTAGCGGAACTCAATTACTAAGTTGTCAATCTGGTAGTTTTTCTGACAGCAGTAGTAATAATGCTACAATAACAACAGTAGGTTCTCCATACATAGCCTCCCAAAACCCATTTGGTGCTTCTTACGCAGGCGGTGGTGGTGGTCAAGGTAGCGGTTATGGAGGCATGGGCGGTGGTGGGAAAGGTGTTGCTGGTGGTGGTACTAATGCAGGAACTAATACTGGTGGTGGGGGCGGTGGTGATTCAGGAGCAGGTGGTTCTGGCGTAGTCATATTAGCCTACCCATCTACCTATACTACTGCTGCTAGCACCACGGGTTCGCCCACACTGACCACTGCTAATGGTTACAATGTTTACAAATTCACTGCATCTGGTAGTATCACATTTTAATATCACATAACATCATGGCACACTTCGCACAAATCGACATAAATAGTAAGGTTATCAATGTACTCGTTGTCCCTGATGATCAAGCATCACGTGGCAGTGATTACTTGTCCAAGGATCTTGGCCTTGGCGGTCTCTGGGTACAAACAAGCTACAACACACGTGGTGGTGTTCACTATGGTCCTGATGGCAAGCCTGATGGTGGTGTTGCACTGCGCAAGAACTATGCTGGCTTGGGTTACAGCTACAATGCTAGCATTGATGCATTTGTGCCACCACAACCATATCCATCATGGATACTCAATACTGATACAGGATTATGGGACGCACCAGTACCAATGCCAACAGCAGTTGATGGTTCAATATGGGTCTGGGATGAACCAACAAAAGCATGGGTATCGCAACCTATTCCAATGACTCAGTCCGTACAAGGCGTGCAATCCACTCAAGGAGTACAAGGTAGTCAAGGAGTTCAGGGCGTCCAAGGACCTTAATTTTCATTAATAAATAGGTAAATAATTTTTATGGCACTCGATTTTCCAAATTCCCCGACCAATGGTCAAACATTTACATCCGGAGGTCGTATCTGGACCTGGAGCAGCACTCAGAACTCTTGGCAGAGTAACACTGGAACACAGGGTACTCAGGGCGTTCAGGGTCTTCAGGGTACACAGGGTATTCAAGGAGCTCAAGGTGCTGGTGGTACGATCGCTTACTGGGGTTCATTCTACGATACCACGAATCAAACCGCAGCGAATACCACAACTGCATATCCAGTCAATATTGGAAGCTATGATCCAAACAGCAATGGTGTTCAGATCAATAATGGAAATCAAGTATACTTCGTCCATGGTGCAACATACAATATTCAGTTCTCGATTCAGTTCGCAAATACAGACAGCGCAGTTGGTAATTCAGAAGTTTGGTTCAGAAAGAATGGAACCGATATCCCAGCGAGCGCAGGTGAAATTGCAATCCCGTCAAAGCATGGTAGTACGAATGGATTGATGCTGGCTTCTTACAATTTAGTGCTTGCTCTCAATGCAGGCGATTATCTCCAGCTCATGTGGAGAGTTGATAGCACGTCTGTCACGATTCAGACTCTTGCAGCAGGAACAAATCCAGTTTATCCAGTCAGTCCAGGTGTTATCTTAACTGCAACACAAGTGACTTACACTCAGGTAGGACCTCAGGGTACACAGGGTATTCAAGGAAATCAAGGCATCACTGGAGCTCAGGGCATTCAAGGAATCACTGGCGCTCAGGGTATTCAAGGAATCACTGGTACACAGGGTATCACTGGAGCTCAGGGCATACAAGGTATTCAAGGCGCAAGCGTTCAGGGTATTCAAGGAATTCAGGGTATCTCTGGCACAAATGGCGTGCAAGGTATTCAGGGTATCCAAGGTACGCAAGGAACTCAAGGAATCACCGGTGCTCAAGGAATCCAGGGTATTCAAGGTAGTTACGGAAATCAGGGTATCCAAGGTATTCAAGGTACAAGCATTCAAGGCACTCAAGGTATCCAAGGCATTCAGGGTTTAACCGGTATTCAAGGAACTGCAGGTTTCGTCGGTTCGAATGGTAGCCAAGGTATTCAGGGTATTCAAGGATATACCGGACCTCAAGGAACAACTGGAGCTGGAACTCAAGGTACCTCAGGTGCTTCCATATTAGGCACGACGAATACATGGACTGGAGCTTCAAATACGTTCAATAATACTATTATCGCAGGTAGCGCACAGATCAACAATGGTGCTGCATTAATAGATCTGAATAGCACGACTCGATTAAAAATCAATTCTATTTCTACAAATAATAGTGTTGAATTTTGGAAAGATTCGACTCCATCTTATGCAGCATCTATAGGATTGGCACCGGCAGGTATCACTACTCCACAAAGTGCTTTAGTTTTTACAGGTTATCCAAGTGGAAGCTGGGTAGAGCAAATGCGTTTGACGAGTGGTGGAAATTTAGGTCTTGGTACAAATAATCCATCATTAGCTTCTGGAGGAACAGGACTACAAATCACAAATAGTACCTACACTCAGGCTAGACTCTCTTCATCTGGATCATCTGCTGGTCTTGAGTTCAATCCTTCTAGCGCACATAATTGGGAGTTTCAAGCTACAAATGATCCTTCGTTTATTCTATATGATAGAGGCGCTGGCAAATATAGATTTGTCGTAAGAGGCGATACTGGAAATACGACAATTGGCTATAATAGTGCAGTAGATGTTGGATATAATTTATACGTTCCTGGTAATATTGGTACAAATGGTATCATTTATGATAATGCCAATACAGCTTATTATGTACAACCTAGCTCATTCTCGAATTTATTAACCTTACGTGTTGGGAATCGTATTGTGAGACAAACCACTACGATTGACATGAGCAATACGAGTACGTATAGTACAAGTAATTTCTATCCAGTCACAATTCAACTAGATCCAGCATATACTACAAGAATAAGAATTGAGAATGCGTTAAGTTCAAATGTTCCTAGTTGGTCAACACACCCAAGTGGATTTACTCTTATTCTAGATTGGGAAGTCAATGGAAGTGGTTGGGGAACTTCACCGGTTTTGAGAAGAATTCATTCGTATGCAGAAGCATTTACTAATTCGACAATATGCGGAGGTATTAGCCAACTAGGAACTTCAAGTGAAGAAGTCGTTTGGCTTCGAGGCGGTGGGCAATATTACTTCTCAGTGTCAGGATTATACAATAATACCGGATTGGCGATACCAATTCCTCACTCGACTACCTACACTGCTCAGACTGGTGTAGGTACAGCGGCAGTATCGTCAACTGCGATCAATAATCCTTATCAAGCAGTTTCAGGCGGCGGTCTTGGCTGTTATAGTTTTTATGCAGTAAATTATTATGATCAGAATAATAGTTATTATCTTCAGCCCGGTGGTACCTCTTCTCTAAACGCAGCAAACTTTGCTGGTGCAATTAGTTTCCCAGGTGGAAGTAGCATTTCAACCATTGGTGATATCAATTCAAGAAGAAGCAACGGTACTGGTGGAGTATATTACTTTGCAAGTAATGGTCAAAATTATCTTTACTTTGACGGAACTAATTATCAGTTAAACGGCGGTTCCACCCTTGCAGTAGCTGGTGCTATTACCGCTACAGGTAACATCACTGCTTATTACTCAGATGAAAGATTAAAAGACATCGAGGGAAATATTCCAAATGCACTTGATAAAGTAAGATCTCTGAATGGTTTCTACTACACTGCAAATGATACAGCAGTTGCACTTGGTTATAAGAAGAAACGTGAGCTGGGCGTTTCTGCACAGGAAGTCGAAAAGATACTTCCTGAATTGATCGAGATTGCTCCGATCTCTCAAAAGAAATCTTCTCCAAATGAGGACGAAGTTGTAGATACGAATATACCAGAGTACAAGACTCTTGACTACGGTCGTCTTGTTCCTCTCTTAATCGAAGCGATCAAGGAACTCACTGCAAGAGTAGAGCAACTCGAGAACAGTTCTTCTAACAAGTAATCATGTCACTCCCTTCATCAGGCGCTATCTCTTTGAGTCAGGTCGATACCGAAATGACATTCGGATCGACTGCGCAGATCTCCATGAACGATGCCACAGTGAGGTCGCTTTTCAATAAGCTCTCAGGTGCAATCTCGTTCTCTGATGGATACGGTAAGTCAAATAGCTTTTCTATTAATTATCTTATCGTAGCAGGAGGTGCAGCTGGCGGCGGTGAAGGTGACGCTGGTAATGATCCAGGTGGCGGCGGTGGTGCAGGAGGTATGTTGACTGGATCTGCTACAATATCTGGTGAAACTTCTTATACCATCACGATTGGTGGCGGCGGTGCGGCAGCTCAAGGAGATGTCTGGGGAAATGGAAACAACTCAAGCGCTTTTGGAAATACTGCAACAGCAGGTGGCGGTGGCGGATTTGAAAACCATAGTGGATCTCGAGGAGGTAATCCAGGTGGTTCCGGTGGAGGTGGCGGTGGTTACGGATGCGGTAACTCAGGTGGTAGTGGTACTTCTGGACAAGGAAATAATGGTTCTAACGCTGGTTGCGGATCCTATGGTGGTGGCGGCGGCGGCGGAGCAGGAGCAGCTGGTGGTAGTGATGGATATGGTGGAGACGGTGGCGCAGGTCTAGCTTCCTCAATCACAGGCTCATCTGTCTATTACGCAGGTGGTGGTGGAGGTGGAGCTGATACTCGTTTCGGCAATGCAGCAGGAAATGGTGGATCTGGCGGAGGCGGTTCTGGCGGGGCTTCTTATCAAGGTAACGGAAATAGTGGTTCCGCAGGTACTGGTGGAGGAGGTGGCGGTGCCCCAAATGCAGGTGGTTGTAGCTCTTGCGGATACGCAGGAAATGGTGGATCTGGAATTGTAATCATATCTTCACCTGCAGCGGCAGCTTCTACAACTGGTTCTCCTTCAGTTACAACCGTAGGAAGCAATAAAGTTTACAGTTTTACAAATTCTGGCTCGATCACTTTCTTACCTTTTTATACATCTTCTTCATTATCAATCTCAGGCGGAACAGTAAGTACAAGTGGATCTCATACTCAAGCACTCTTTACCTCATCTGGAACTCTCACAGTCACTGGTTCTGGTACATTGAATTACGCAATCGTAGCTGGTGGTGGATCTGGCGGTTCAAACAATGGTGGCGGTGGTGGTGCAGGTGGTGTCTTGACTGGCTCGATGTCAGTCAGTGCTGGAACTTATTCAGTCGTAATTGGTGCAGGTGGTGCACATACTTCTGGATTCAATAGTACATCTCAAGGAAATAGTTCCACAGCATTAGGTCTTACTGCGGTCTATGGTGGCGCTGGTAACTCGTATCAATCAGGTTGTACATCAGGTGGATCTGGTGGTGGAGGTGGTTGTGGTGGTACATCCGGCCAAGGTAATGCAGGTTACTCAAGTGGCGGTGGTGGCGGTGGTGGTTGGCAAGCATCCGCAACTGATTCGGGTGGTGCTGGTGGCGCCGGTGGTAATATCTCTACTACGATCACATCTTACGCAGTTGGCGGAGGTGGTGGTGGCTGTTATCCAGACAATAACTCTTACACTTATCCAGCGGGTGGTTATGGTGGAGGCGGAGCAGGAACTGCACGTTGGGGTACTGAATTAGGACAAAATGATTCTGGTTCAGCCGGCTCAGTCAATACCGGTGGCGGCGGTGGCGGCGGTGGCGGTTATTCAGCTCAGGGCGGTGCCGGTGGCTCTGGTATGGCAGTATTCTGGATATAACAATTCAATAATTTAAAGAAAAACAACGAATCAAACAACTAATAAATAGTAGACTATGGCAAACACATATTCATGGAAAATCAATAATCTGAAGTATCTTCAGAGTTATGCTCACCCAAGCGGTTCAACCCTCACAAATGCAGTCGTTCATGTTCAATGGACTTTGACTGGCACTGACTCGAGTGGTAATACTGGTACATTTTCAGGCGCAACTCCATTTGATCCATCGCAGATCAATGTCTCAAGCTTTACAAATTACTCATCCCTGACCTCAGCAACGATTGCTAGCTGGTTAGAAAGCGTAGTCATTGGTTCATACCAAGATCACGTACTCTCTCAGATCCAAGCTCAGATTGATGCAAAGGCAAATCCAATCACGAGTGTTGATAACTCGGCACTTCCATGGGTACCTTCAACTGGCGCTGGTTCAGGTTCTCCTGCAGGAAATGACGACTCGGTCAATCCTCCTGTTACCGCAACTCTGCAAAGTACTCCAGCTCCAGCTCCTGCACAAGGCGTTCAGGGAGTACAAGGTACTCAGGGAGTACAAGGTACTCAGGGAACTCAAGGCGTTCAGGGAACATAATCCAAATAATCTGATCGGAACTATTTTATGGCACACTTCGCTGAAATTGATTCAACTGGAAAAGTACTTCGAGTGCTGGTTGTCGGTGACGATCAGCAACACCGTGGTCAAGACTTCCTTGCGAATGATCTTGGCCTAGGTGGAACTTGGGTTCAGACATCGTATAACACATTCCGTGGTATTCATAGAACTGGCGGAACACCAATACGTAAGAATTACGCTGGACACTCCTATACCTATGACTCTGCTCGTGATGCGTTTATTCCACCTCAACCATTCCCTTCCTGGGTATTAAATGAGGAGACATGCCATTGGGATCCACCAGTCGCTCGTCCAGATTATGTTCCTGGAAAAGTTTGGGTCTGGAACGAATCAACAACTAGCTGGGATCAACAAAATTACGAAGACGCATACAATAAGGCTCATCCAGGTGATGCTTCTCAGGGTGTTCAAGGAACTCAAGGTACTCAGGGAACTCAAGGCGTTCAGGGAACATAAGGCATTTACATGTCGAGTGAGGAATTTCCTTCTATTCCGCAGATGGCAGGAAATGTTGCCTCTGCTGCAGTCGATGCTTTTAAAGCAGCATTGCAGAATAGAGGATTCTTTGCAACGGAAGAAGTCGCAAAAGCAAGATTGGAAACATGCCAATCTTGCGAGTTCTTTAAGAAAGAGTCCATTCGCTGCATGAAGTGTGGTTGCTATATGACAGGTAAAGTAAAAATGACAGCGTCTCAATGTCCTGCTCAGAAGTGGAAGGAATAATTATTATTACTATGAAGAAAAAGAATAAAAATCACGGATTCTTAACAGATGGTCATGGTAAACCAAGTCATACTCGTTTACTTGTCGTGTTATGTGTTCCAGTTCTGATCTTCACTCCACTCTTTGTCTGGGTTTATATCTGTATCTCAAAACTCACTTTCGTAGGAATCGATGCCACAGTTCCTCTCTATATTGGAACTGCGAATGGTATCATACTTGGATACGCTGGATTCAAGTCCACACAAGAGACTTCGATTCAGTCACTTCCGCCTCCTCCGGCTCCTAAGCCAAAACCTCCTGCAACAACAACGTAAGCAATGTCTACTCCAGTCGATGTCACAGTCACAGGTAATCTAACTGTTCTTGGAGTCACGACTCTTGCAACAACAGTTGTTGAGGGTCTTGAGCTTACGTCTCTACCTATTGGTTGGTCGATCAATGGTGGAACGACTGCAAAGAAGTTAACGCTTACAAATACACTTACACTTTCTGGAACGGATAATAGCACCCTGAACATTGGTTCAGGCTCAAACTTATCCTCAATTGCGAGTCTCACTTATGCTTCTCCATCTTTTTTAAAGATGACGAGTGCAGGTACGTTTACACTTGATACAAACTCATACGCTCCTGCAACGACCGGTACGACCTCACAGTTACTCACAAGCAATGGTTCAGGTGGATTCAATAACATTACTCTTGGAACTGGATTAACGCTGACTGGTTCTACACTCACTGCAAGCTCAGCATCAGTCACAAATGTAACTGTAACGACTGCAAATGGATTCGCTGGTACAGTTTTAAATTCCTCAACGACTCCAGCGATCACACTCACGACGACTGTGACTGGAATGTTAAAAGGTGATGGAACTGCAATCTCTGGTGCATACTCTGGAGTCGACTACGCTCCTGCAACTTCTGGAACAAGTATCTTATATGGAAATGGTTCTGGTGGATTCAGTAACGTAATTCTTGGAAGTGGAATACAGTTTGCGAGTGGAATTTTAAGTTCAACTTCAGTTCCTGGTGTTCAAGGAGCAACTGGTTCTCAGGGAACTCTAGGCTCACAAGGAGTTCAGGGTATTCTAGGAATCTCAGGTGCTCAAGGCTATACAGGTAATCAAGGCATACAAGGAATCACTGGCGCAACTGGTCTCCAAGGACTTCAGGGCATCACTGGTATTCAGGGATACTATGGCACTCAAGGATCGACCGGAGCAGGTCTTCAAGGATCACAAGGAATTCAAGGCGTTCAGGGCTATTATGGAACTCAGGGTCCGGCAGGCGCAGGTTCACAGGGTATTCAAGGTGTGCAAGGCGTACAAGGTTATTATGGAATACAAGGACCTCCTGGTGCAGGATCTCAGGGTATTCAAGGCGTGCAAGGTAATGCTGGTACGAATGGTACAAATGGTGTTCAGGGCTACAGTGGAACAACAGGCTTGCAAGGAATACAAGGCATTCAAGGCACAGCAGGAAATAATGGACTAAATGGTTCACAAGGTATCCAAGGAATTCAAGGATATACAGGTGGAACTGGTTCGACTGGTTCTCAGGGTATTCAAGGCTACACTGGAAGTACTGGAGCCCAAGGAATTCAAGGTATTACAGGAAGCACAGGCTCTCAAGGAATTCAAGGTTATACCGGTTCCACGGGCGGAACTGGTCTTCAAGGTATCCAAGGTTACACTGGAAGTACTGGTGGAACAGGATTGCAAGGCATTCAAGGTTATACAGGTTCGACTGGTGGCACTGGTTCTCAAGGAATTCAAGGATACACGGGTGGAACAGGTGGAACTGGTTCTCAGGGTATTCAAGGATATACTGGAAGCACTGGCTCACAAGGTATTCAAGGACGTCAAGGTACGAACGGAACGAATGGAACCAATGGTAATCAAGGAATTCAAGGCACACAGGGATATACCGGTTCTACTGGTGGAACTGGTTTACAAGGTATTCAAGGTACTTCTGGTCCCGGAGCAAATCAAACTCTTAACACGAATTCGTTCGTTACTTTTGCAGGAGTAAGCACAACGTATGGAGTGACTGCAAGTGGTGGTAACATCAGTGCAACTGGAAACTCCATGTACGCAGGGCTATACTATGATTATAATAACACTGCTTTCTATTCTTGGCCCGGCCAAAATAGTAATCTTAATGGAATTTATTGCAATGGCATCGTGTGCTATGGTTCAGTCTCAAAGGCATCTGGATCATTCAGAATACCTCACCCACTTCCTGCTCTTGCTCCCACAAAACAATTAGTTCATTCATTTATCGAAGGTCCATACTGCGATCTTCTTTATCGAGGAACAGTCGATCTTATCGCAGGAACTGCGACTCTTGATATCGATGAAACCATTGGTATGACTTCTGGAACTTTTGTCGCTTTATGTAAGAACACTCAGATATTCCTTACAAATCAAACTGATTGGACTCTAGTCAAGGGATCGATATCTGGCAGTACTCTTACGATTATTGCTCAAGATCCTACCTCAACTGCTACGATCTCTTGGATGGTCGTTGGAGAAAGACACGATCCACATATTATCTCTACGAATTGGACAGATTTAAATGGAAGGCCAATACTTGAGCCCTTAAATCCTACCTCTTGACGGATAGGTAAAACTTATAAATAGAGGTATGTCAAAGCCCTCTTCTCGACAGTTACTCGCCGATTATTGTCTTCGAAACCTCGGCGCGCCGGTCATAGAGATCAATCTCGACGACGACCAGATCGATGATCGCATCGATGAGGCGATTCAATTTTACAGGGACTATCATAATGATGCCATCGTGAGGCAATTCCGTAAGCACCAGATAGCACCTCAGGATCTACAGAATAAGTACGTGGATCTTCCTGACCAGCTACTCTTCGTGTCTCGAGTATTACCTCTGGTGAACAATAACTCTTTCGGATCCAGCATGTGGTCAGCTCGTTATCAGATGATGTTAAACGACATATACGACCTACAGTATGCTGGTGCTCTGGTCAACTATGACATGACACGTCAATACCTTGAGCTATTAGACATGATGCTCAATGGAACACCTCCAGTTCGCTTCAACCGGCACATGCAGAGACTCTTTATCGATGTGGAATGGGGATACGAATTGAACGTAGGTGACTACATCATCATCGAGGGATATGAATCAATCGATCCTGACAAGTACACTTCTGTCTATAACGATATCTTCTTAAAGAAATACACCACTGCTTTATTCAAGCGTAACTGGGGAAATAACCTCAAGAAGTTCGAGGGAATCACGCTTCCAGGCGGTGTTACACTCAATGGTCAACAGATCTACGACGAAGCGGTTGAGGAGATTGCAAAACTTGAAGAAGAGGCACAACTTAAGTACGAGATGCCTCCAATGTTTTTTATAGGATAATACACGATGCCACGCAACGTATTCTTCAGTCAAGGCACAAAGTCCGAACAAAATCTTGTAGAAGATCTTGTGATCGAGGCTTTGAAGATCTACGGATTCGAATTGTACTATCTGCCTAGGAACATGGTCTCTCGTGACCTAATCCTAAATGAAGACATCGAGTCACGCTTTGATGAAGCATACATGATTGAGATGTACATCGAGAACACCGAGGGATTTGGTGGAGACGGTATCTTCATGAGTAAGTTTGGCCTTCAGATTCGTGAGCAAGCAACATTCGTTGTCTCCAAGAAACAATGGTCCAAGCTCGTTGGCGTCTGGAACAATGGTATCATATCTGACCGTCCAGAGGAAGGTGACCTATTATACTTCCCGCTCACGAAGTCTTTCTTTGACATCAAGTTCGTTGAGCATCAATCTCCTTTCTATCAATTAACTCAAGTTCCAGTCTTCAAGTTACAGTGCGAACTCTTCGAATACAACAACGAAGTGGTTGATACTGGAAACTCGGAGGTCGACAAGCTCGAACAAAACTTCAGTACAGAAACATACCTCCAGATCTCTGGCTCAGGCCAGAAGTTTACGATCGGAGAAATGGTCACTCAAACTCTTTCTCCTGCAACAGAGACAAGCAACTCAGTCGAGATCTATGGAAAGGTGCTTCGTTATATCCAAGAAGTTTCAACAGATCCATTAAAGGTTGCAATTGGTGAGATCAGCACGAACACTGGAGAATATGGAATGTTCCAGGCAAGTAGTGGTTCTGCTGATGCTTTAGTTGGTCAGAAGTCTGGAGTCGCTTGGTCAATCACTCGAGTCTATGATATCGCTGATACCGACACCAATCTCACGTTTGTGAATAACGATCGTCAAGCTCAGAATCGTGACTTCGAAGTTCAGGGTAACTCAGTTATCGATTTCAGCGAGAGCAATCCTTTTGGTGAAGTTAATTTCGTGGAATCACCTCCAGTTATATCTCCATCTTATGGAGCAGACAGCATCGCATTTACCGCAGACTCTACAATTCTAACAGCAGATACTCAGGAATAATCACTTATCATGGCACAACAACTTATCAATATTGGTTCAGCCGCCAACGACAAGTCTGGCGATGCATTACGAACAGCTTTCACAAAGACGAACGCAAACTTCACTGATCTTTATAGTCGTGGAGTTCAAGGCGCTCAGGGTATCCAAGGTTTTTCAGGAGCAAATGGAGTACAGGGTACAACTGGTACACAAGGACCTGCTGGATCTGGAGTTGGTATTCAAGGCATTAAGACGACTCTCTGGGGTTACCCAACAGTAAACACTCAGCGTATATCAAACGCAATCGATGGAGAAGGAATCATTGTTGCTTCGAGTTCTTCAGCTGCTCTTCGTTGGCATGTTCGTGACCAAGATCCTAGCTTAGGTAGAGCACCAATTTACATCAATGCAGTAACTTCAAAAACTGGAACTGGTCCATTTGAAGTCACGTTTGATATTGGAACACAGAGTTCAATTCCTGTCACAGGATATCACTACATCGTTTATGCTGCAGGTGGTTATCCAGGAACTTATATGTGCACTGGTTCAACAATAAACAGTGTGACTCTTGAGTATCCAAGCGATCCAGGTGATTTCCTCAATGGTCCCGGTGATGCTTATTTTGTTACTCCATCTCTTTATTCTCAAGTTCAAACACTGCCTGATGGCGTTTGGATCAAGAACGCAGACTGGACTGAGAGTCCTACATATGCCTATTATTGGCATTTTGACAATTCAGGTACTTTAAATTTCCCAATTTCGGCAAATGGAAATGCAAGTTTTGCAAGTCCTAGTGGATTTGAATTTTCTGCAAATACAAGTGTTCTCATTTACACTGCAGATGGTAAACTTATTCTTCCACCAAATGGCGATATTCTATACAATAATGGGACATCGATCATTGACGTTCCTCAGAATAAGCAGCTAGCAAATTATACGCTTCAGCTATCGGATCGTGGTTGCCACATATACGCAAACACTGTCACAAATTATGTAGAGTATCTCATACCAACTAATGCAGTAACTCCATTCCCTATAGGATCAAAGATCGTGATTGTCACTGGTCAAACTTGCCCTATCTTTGTAAATGCAGTTACTCCAAGCACAACATATCTCTATGTTTCTGGTTTAAACTATGCTGCAGGTGGGTATGATGTTCCAGCAAATAGCATGGTGACTCTATTAAAAATTGATACTGACACGTGGATGCTATCTGGATCTGGCGTTACGATAGACTGATATAATTATATATGCTCACGACTCATTTTTATCACGCGACAATTCGTAAGATCGTATCGGTATTCGGTACGGTCTTCAATAACATTTCCGTGGTTCGGCGTGATCAAACCGGTAAAGTTATTAATATCCAGAGAGTTCCTCTGGCGTATGGACCAAAGCAAAAGTTTCTGGCCCGTATCGATGAACAGCCAGATCTCAATGCTCCAAAGGTTGCGATCAAGCTCCCTCGCATGAGCTTTGAGATCGTAACGATGGTCTATGACGCCTCGACAAAGATCAATCGTAACAACATGATCTCTGCTGATAACGCAGCTGATCCAATGACAAAGACGACGATTCGTCAATTCGCTCCGTATCGTATGGGCATTGAACTCTCGATCATGGCAAAGAATCAAGACGATGCCTTACAGATCGTTGAGCAGATACTTCCTTACTTTCAGCCAGAGTATACAGTTACGATGAAAGACGTTGAGGGAATGGATATTCGAAACGATATACCAATTGTTCTCACGAATGTCGTCATGACTGAAGACTACGAGGGCGACTTCATGACTCGTAGAGCGATCATCTATACTCTTACGTTTGAATTGAGAGTTCGCTTCTATGGACCAACTCAGAGTACGAGTGTGGTCAAACAAGTCATTGCAGATATACTCAATGGTGAAACTGGTCAACCAATCGAGAGAATCACTGCGAGTGTGGATCCATTGACGGCCACAGAAGCTCTGTCACATCAGATTTTAAACTCAATCTCTTTCTTTACAAATACCACATCGTTCAATCTTGGAATGAGTGCAGGAACTGGATTGTATCTTGATGGAGAACAGGTTCTGGGTACAACATCTGGAACAAACGCTCATGTTGTATCTTTTACAGACGGAGTTCTTTTAGTCAAAGACGCAACTGGTATCTTTAAGGTCAATGAGACTCTTGTGGGTCAACAGTCAAATACGACTCGAACGATCACTGGAATCACTCCGACCTACGACGTATAACACTGAGAGATCTATATCATGGAAAAATTAACACCAGAAGAGATCAAGAAAAACCTTGAGGAGAACCTTCCTCCGGTAATATCTGCAGCTCAGGCTCCAGTCGCGATTCCTCAACCTATTAAGGACGAGAAAGACATCGACGATGACTACGAGTTCTCCAGAAAAACTTATCGAGATCTTGTGGACAAATCAAATCATGCCATCGATAGCATGATGGAGCTTGCGACAAACTCCGAACATCCAAGAGCATTTGAAGTTCTATCCACAATGTTAAAGAATACTTCTGACATGACTCAGAAGCTGATGGATCTCCAGAAAGATAAGAAGGCGATCAAGAAAAAGACCGAGGAAAAAGCTCAGGCAACGACCACAACAAATAATAACTTGTTCGTTGGTTCCACTTCAGATTTACAAAAACATCTCTTAGCAAAACTCTCCACAGATGGCGTCACAGATGTTCATTAAACCAGCCCATCTTGGATACCTGGGAAACCCTCAGGTCAAGCGAGATGGAGTGAACCAGCAGTTCACTGACCAAGAAGTTTCCGAATACCTCAAGTGTATGAAGGATCCGGTCTACTTCGCGAAGACTTACGTGAAGGTGATCAGTCTTGATAAAGGACTAGTTCCATTTGAACCGTATCCTTATCAGAAAAGAATGTTCGAGCACTTCAATCAGAATCGATTCTCGATCGTTCTTGCCTGTCGTCAGTCTGGTAAATCTATCTCCTCAGTCATATACATCCTCTGGTACGCAGTCTTCCAGCCAGATAAGACGATCGCAGTCCTTGCAAATAAGGGTTCCACATCACAGGAAATGTTGGCGCGTATTACACTTGCACTTGAGAATCTTCCTTTCTTCTTGCAGCCCGGATGTAAAGCTTTAAATAAAAGGTCCATTGAGTTCTCAAACAACTCCAGGATCATAGCCTCGGCAACCTCAGGATCCTCTATCCGTGGTCTCTCCGTCAATCTTCTATTCCTGGACGAGTTCGCTTTCGTTGAGAAGGCAGGCACTTTCTATACCTCGACTTATCCAGTAATTACATCCGGTCAAACCTCTCGAGTCATTATTACATCCACCGCAAATGGTGTAGGTAACACATATCATAAGCTCTGGGAAGGTGCTGTTCAGGGTACAAATTCATATAAACCATTTCGAGTCGATTGGTGGGATGTTCCTGGAAGAGATGAGAACTGGAAAGCTCAGACGATCGCCAATACATCACCACTTCAATTTGAACAAGAATTCGGTAATTCGTTCGTAGGAACTGGATCCACACTCATTAATGCTGAAACCCTTCTTTCTCTTCGAGCAACGAATCCAATTCGAACTATCGAGAAAGCTTGCATATACGAGGATCCGATACCAAGTCATAACTACATCATGACGGTGGACGTGGCCAAAGGAAGAGGCCAAGATTCATCCACGTTCTCAATAATCGATATCTCGGTCAAGCCTTGTAAGGTGGTCGCCTCATATAGGAATAACCTGATGTCTCCACTCTTATTCCCTGATACCATATACAAGTATGCCAAGACCTATAATAACGCTTATGTATTAGTGGAATCCAATGACTCAGGTGGAGTTGTATGCAATGGATTATATTACGATCTTGAATACGAGAATATGTTCGTGGAATCTGCAGTAAAAGCCGCTTCTATTGGAGTTACAATGACAAAGAGAACCAAAAGGATAGGCTGTTCTCATTTAAAGGACATGATCGAGACAAGAAAGCTCGTTGTTACCGATGCTGATACAATCGCTGAATTAAGTACTTTTGAGGAAGATGGGGATTCCTATGCAGCTTCTGATGGAAACCATGACGATTTAGTCATGAATCTAGTCTTATTTGCTTGGTTTGCCGCCACGGATCATTTTGCTGAAATGGCCAACGTGGACCTTAAAACCATGTTATACGCTGAGAGATTAAAGCTCGCTGAGGACGATATCGCTCCAGTCGGCGTATTCTCTGAGAAGGAAGATCTCAAGGAGAAGTACGAGGTTGATAATGAGGGTAATGTCTGGGAAGAAGTGAACAACAACTGGTTGTTCTAAAAGCTTGCTATTTATAAATAGTAGTAATATTGAATTCCTCGTATTATGTTTCTTATTAACATCTAACTCATCACGAATATGGCATTTTTAGTTTCTCCAGGAGTTCAGGTCAACGAAGTTGATCTAACCAATGTCGTACCAGCGGTTTCTACCTCTATTGGTGGATACGCAGGTGCTTTCGAGTGGGGTCCAATCAATGAGTATGTAACAGTCGGATTCGAAAAGGATCTTGTTACAAACTTTGGTGCTCCAACAAACACAACAGCAGAATCATTCTTCACCGCAGCTTCCTTCTTGAAGTATGGCAACGCATTAAAAGTAGTCCGTGCTGGTACTCTTACCGGCGGTTCTACTGTTCTTAATGCTTCAACTGGTCACTCCGGTTCCCATGGCATACTGATCGCAAATCACGATGCTTATGAAGGTCTTACAACTGGCACAAACACAGTTGGTGAATTCGCAGCAAAATGGGCAGGTACTCTAGGCAATAGCTTAGGTCTCTCCATGTTCCCTGCAAACAACCCAACAGGTTTTACAAGCTGGGATTATAAGAGCTTATTCACTGCTGCTCCTGGTACATCTGATTATGCAGCTTCACTCGGCGCTTCAGAAGACGAAGTTCACGTGGTTGTAGTAGATGTTAACGGAATCTTTACTGGTACTCCAGGAACTGTTCTTGAAACATTCCCATTCCTATCTCTTGCTTCAGACGCAGTTACCTCGGATGGTACTTCAAACTACTATGTAAACGTATTGAACTCAGGTTCAAAGTACGCATGGTGGTTAGCACATCCTGTTACTTTCACTAACGCTGGTAGCACAGCTGCTACAGTTGGTGGCCCATTCTTATCAACTGGTATCTCTCCTGTCACTTATACGTTCTCAGGTGGTACTAACTTAGCTCCTGCAACAGGCGATATCCAAACAGCTCTTCAGGTCTTAGGTGACGCTGAAACAGTTGATGTAAACTTACTCTTTGCAGTACCAGATTCTGGTGGCGTAATCTCTGGCGAATTAGTCAGTATCGCAGAAGCTCGTAAGGATGTAGTCGCATTCTTATCACCACCAATCAGTGCAACTGTTAACAACAGCGATCCTGTCACAGCTCTTACAACTTGGGGAAATGCAATCACTTCCACATCTTATGCTGTAATGGATTCAACTGCTCTAAAGGTTTATAACAAATACAGCGACACTTATATCTGGATTCCAGCTTGCGGACATATCGCAGGTCTCTGTGCTCATACAGATATGATTGCTGATGCTTGGTTCTCACCAGCAGGTTATAACCGTGGTAATCTCTTAGGAGTCACAAAATTAGCTTATAATCCAAAACAAGCTGATCGTGATACTCTTTACAAAGCACGCATCAATCCGATCGTCTCATTCCCAGGTCAAGGTATCCTTCTCTATGGAGATAAGACTGCACAAGCTAAACCTTCTGCATTCGATCGTATCAATGTACGTCGCTTATTCATCGTTCTTGAAAAAGCAATCTCGACAGCTGCTAAGTATCAGTTGTTTGAGTTCAATGATCAGTTCACGCAAGCAATGTTCCGTAACATGACTGAACCATTCTTACGTGATGTTCAAGGACGCCGTGGTATTACTGCTTTCAAGGTAGTATGTGATAGCACAAACAACACACCAAACGTAGTTGATTCGAATCAATTCGTAGCAAGCATCTATATCCAACCAGCTCGCTCGATTAACTTCATCACTCTGAACTTCGTAGCTACTCGCACAGGTGTGAGCTTCAATGAAATAGCTGGATCAAAATCCGGCTAAGTCAAATAAATACTATCACTAATAATACTATTAACAATCTATAAAATAGGAGAACACTCACATGGCAGTTCTAGGAATTAATGACTTTAAGTCAAAACTAATCGGTGGTGGAGCACGTAACAACTTATTCGAAGTTACGTGTAACTTCCCAGCCTATGCAGGTGGAGATAGCGAACTCGCTTCCTTCCTGATCAAAGCTACTCAGTTACCAGCATCCACAGTTACACCAATCACGATTCCATTTCGTGGTCGTCACTTAAATATCGCTGGAGATCGTTCATTCGATCCTTGGGGTATCACAATCATCAACGATGCAGATATGTCAATCCGTAATGCTTTCGAGCGTTGGGTAGGCAATATCAATAACAACGTTGATAATACAGGTCTTGTCGATCCAGCAACTTATATGGTAGACATGGCAGTATCCCAACTCGATAAAGCAGGAGAAGTTACAAAGCAATACGTTATCCGTGGCGCTTGGCCTTCAGCCGTATCAGCTATCGATTTAAGCTACGATTCAGAAAACGCGATCGAAGAATTCACAGTTGAATTACAGATGATGTACTGGGAATCTCCAGAATCAGCTGTTTAATACAATTGAGTAGAATAAAGTTATAAAAACTTGAATAAATACGGGGGAGGGTTCGAGAAATCGTCCTCCTCCATTTTTTTCAAAAACAAAAAATACTACTGAACAACTAATACATTATCATGGAATTTTTCGGATTCTCAATCACTCGCAATCCAGAATCGCCAGAGGAAAAGAAAAAAAAACTGGCAAAACAAGCGGACTCGTTCGTCCCTCCTTCAAGTGAAGATGGCTCATCCGCGATTGCAGCTGGAGGTTACTATGGCCAGTATCTGGACATGGATGGTGATGCAGCAAAGTCCGACATCGATCTTATTCGTAAGTATCGTCTCACGGCTGAACAGCCAGAGTGCGATGTCGCGATCGATGACATCGTAAATGAAGTGGTTGTGACTGATGAAGATGCAGGTCCAGTCGAGTTGAATCTCGATAAGTTAGATCAACCAAATTCAATTAAAAACGAGATTCGTGATGAATTCGCGAACATCATTCGTTTACTCAATTTCAATGTCAATGGTACGGATATATTCCGTCGCTGGTACGTCGATGGTAGATTATACTATCACATCATCGTTGACCAAGATAATCCAGCAGAAGGTATCCAAGAACTACGAGCTATCGATGCTCTTCGCATGCGTAAGGTTCGTGAGATAAAAGAAGAGATTGATATCAAGACAGGCGCAAAGATCATTAAGACTCTGGACGAGTACTTCCTCTATCAAGAAGGCGGACTTCAGAAATCAGATATTGGTATCAAGATCAATAAAGATGCGATCTGTTACGTACCTTCTGGTATATTAGACTCAACGCGTAAACGTGTTCTCTCAGCTTTACACAAAGCAGTCAAGCCAGTGAATCAATTACGATTCATGGAAGATTCTCTCGTGATCTATCGTTTATCACGTGCACCAGAACGCCGTATATTCTATATCGATGTAGGTAATCTTCCAAAGGGTAAAGCAGAGGAATACCTACGCACTGTCATGAATCAGTATCGCAATAAGATCGTATACGATTCAGCGACTGGTGAGATACGTGATGATCGTAAGCACATGTCAATGCTTGAGGACTTCTGGTTACCTCGTCGTGAGGGTGGTCGTGGAACAGAGATCACTACCCTACCCGGCGGTGAGAATCTAGGCCAGATCGATGACATCATATTTTTCCAAAAGAAGTTATATCGGGCTCTCAACGTTCCGATATCTCGTATGGAACCAGAGACTGGTTTCAATATCGGTAAATCCTCAGAGATCACTCGTGACGAGATCAAGTTCCAGAAGTTCGTGGATAAACTTCGTAAGAAGTTCTCGCTACTATTCATGGAGTTACTCAGAACTCAATTGATCCTAAAGCAGGTCATTACCGAAGAAGATTGGCCAATGATCCGTGAGGCGATAGCCATTGACTTCAAGAAAGATAATCATTTCGCTGAATTAAAAGACAACGAGATACTCCAGGATCGTATCAACATGTTGACTCAATTGGCTCCATATGTGGGTCAATTCTATTCCCAGAACTGGATTCGCCGTAATGTTCTACGTCAAACCGATGACGAGATCGAGATTATGGATAAAGAGATCCAGGAAGAGGCAGAGATCATGCAACAGCAGCAGCTTGATGCCGAAGAAGCTCAGCAAGACAATGAGGAAGAAGGAGATGACCTAGGAGATGAGTACAAGATAGTGAAAAAGAAGCCTTCCAAGAAGGGTTCAAAGAAATAAACCTTATAAATAGTATATAATGAATTCAAATGTTACAAATTTAGTAACTTCTCTAGCTCAAGGGAAAGTCTCCCAGGCACAGGAATCATTTGCTCGTGCAATGAGCGAAAAGATGAATGCTGCTCTAGATGAACGCAAAATAGCAATCGCTAGCCAAGTCTACAGCAAACCAGCAACTCCTTCAAAGTAAAATGAAACTCATCACAGAAGCAATCGACTCTGGTCTAGGAGTCATTACTGAAGGTACCGGTCCTGATAAGAAAGTTTATATCAATGGCATCTTCATGCAGGCCGAGCAAAAGAATCGCAATGGCCGTGTTTATCCAAAGAGCGTTTTAGCTCCAGCTGTTGCAAAATACGTAACAGAACAAGTCGAAAAAGGACGCGCAGTTGGTGAATTAAATCACCCAGATGGTCCTACAGTCAATTTAGATAAAGTATCCCATCGCATCACTGAACTCAAGTGGAACGGAAACGATGTGATTGGTAAAGCTTTAATCCTTAACACACCTTGCGGACAGATCGTAAAAGGTCTTCTCGAGGGCGGTGTTCAATTCGGTGTTTCATCTCGCGGAATGGGTTCTCTTGAACGCATCGGAGAAGTAATGACCGTAAAGAATGATTTTATTCTCGCAACTGTTGACATCGTACAGGATCCTTCCGCACCTCACGCTTTCGTGAATGGTATCATGGAAGGCGTCGAGTACTTTGTAAAAGGTAACGAGATCATCGCTGAAAAGATCAAGAATGAGATCCTCAAGACTCCTTCAAATCGTTTAATCGAAGCTCAAATCAAAGCATTCTCTGACTTCTTATTAGAAGTCTCCTCGAAGAAATAAGATGAGCGTCAGCGACAAACAATTTTACGTTATGGGTGGGACAAAGGGTATTACTACTAATCATGGTGACGCGACTACAAAGTGCCTAGAGTCAAAATTGAATAAACAGAGACTGAAATTTAGCTTTTTTACAAGCGAAGGTTTCCTCTCAAAACTTTAACCGCTATACAATTATAGTAGGGATAAAACACTATGTCAAAGAAATCAAAAGATCGCTTCGATCTCATTGAAGACATCACTGTTGAAGAACTACACAAAGATGGACTTGTTGAAGACGTTGAAGTTTCCCACGAGGAACCATTCAGCAAGAAAAAGCCAGATGCGGTTGTTGCTGCAAAAGAAATCGAAGTGAAAGCTTCGGTCGATTCTTCAAAAGCAGCTCAGGATGCAACAAAGCCAGCCCCTCACAATCAGACGAAGGGTGAGCCTACAGCTCCTGCAGAACCAGAAGAGCTCAAAAGAGCGGAAGACGCTATCGCAGCAGGTATCGCAAAAGTTGCACAGGCACCATTGAATAAAGTTCATGGTAAGCCAACCGACGTAGCGATTCCTAGCGTTTCAGAATCCAATGCTCCAAAGACAAAAGCTGGTCTCATCAACGCAGTGTATCAACAGATGTCAGAAATGACGACAGAAGAATTGGCGAATGTATATCAGACCTTGACGAATCCAAGTGATATCGAACAGGCACCATACAATCAGCCAAATCCAGAAGATTCGATCGCTCCAAAGCTAAGCGTGCAAACGCCTGGTCAAGTTGCAGAAGAATCGGAAGAAGAAGCTAAAAAAGACGAGGACGAATCCGAAGAAGAGGAATCCAAAAAGAAGGAAGCTGACGAAAAGAAAGCTGACGACGAGGAATCCGATGAAGAGGAAGAATCCAAGAAGAAAGAAAACGACGAAGAGGATAGCGAAGAAGAAGGTAAGAAGATGGACGAGTCAATCGGAAATCTCTTAAATTCAGATTCCAACCTTTCCGAAGAATTCAAATCGAAAGCTTCTAGCCTATTCGAATCAACTGTCAACGCAAAAGTAGCAGCTAAAGTTCTCCAGCTCGAGGAATCCTACAAGACTCAATTAAACGAAGAGTTAGTGAAAGCTACTCAAGGTTTAGCTGAAAAAGTCGATAGCTATCTTAGCTATGTAGTATCAACCTGGATGGAAGAGAACAAAGTCGCTATTGAATCTGGCCTTCGCACCGAGATCGCGGAAAACTTTATCGCATCCTTAAAGAATGTGTTTAAAGAATCCTACATCGAAGTTCCTGAAGCAAAAGAAAACCTTGTTGATAGCCTCAACAAAGAAGTTTCCAAGCTCGAAGAACAGTTGCTCAAGACGACCGAATCAAACATGAAGTTAAATGAGACTGTCAATACGCTAAAACGTACACAGATCCTCTCTGAAGCTTCAGCTGATCTTGCCTCAACAGAGGTAGTAAAGCTCAAAACACTTGCGGAATCAATCGATTTTGAAGATGAAAATTCTTTCGCTAAGAAAGTAAAAAGCATCAAAGAATCTTACTTCCGTAAAGTTATTAACTCACCCAAAGAAAACGAAGTAGAAGTAGTATTAAATGAGAGCGGCCAAGAAGTCGAACTCAATCCAGTAATGGAAGCTTACTCTACAGCAATCTCACGGACTATCAAACAGCCGTAAAAACTACAGTCATAACAAATAACAGGACATAACATGTTCAACTCAGAAAACCTAATCAAAAAATGGGCACCAATCCTTGAGCACAAGGATCTCCCAAAGATCAAAGACACATACCGCAAATCAATCACTGCGGTTATTCTTGAAAATCAGGAAAAAGCACTACGTGAAGAACGCGCTCAATCCTCATTCCAAGCTATCAACGAAACAGCAGCTAATGCTACAACTGGTGGCACAGGCTACATGGCTAACTGGGATCCAATCCTCATCAGCCTAGTACGTCGTTCCATGCCAAACCTAATCGCTTACGATATCTGCGGCGTTCAACCAATGAGCGGCCCAACAGGTTTAGTATTCGCGATGAAGAGCAAATACACCTCACAAGGTGGCACAGAAGCCCTTTACCAAGAAGCTAACGATGCTTTCTCCGGTACAGGTTCAATGGGCGGCGACTCATCTTCACTACCTTCCGTAACTGGTGGTTCTGGTGCAGATGCAGACGGCGTTGATAACTCATTCGCTAATGGTACAGGTATGAGCACATCTTATGCTGAAGGTCTTGGTACCGGTTCTTCCGGCGCTGGCAGCTTCGCTCAGATGGCTTTCTCAATCGAAAAATCAACTGTTACCGCTACAACTCGTGCCCTCAAGGCTGAGTACACAATGGAATTAGCACAAGACCTCAAAGCAGTTCATGGTCTTGACGCTGAGTCCGAATTAGCTAACATTCTTTCAGCTGAAATCTTAGCTGAAATCAATCGTGAAGTTATTCGTACAATCAACGTAAAAGCTATCCTTGGTGCACAACAGAGCGGCATCGCAGTCCCTGGTACATTTAACCTCTATACAGATGCTGATGGCCGTTGGTCAGCAGAAAAGTATCGTGGTCTATTAGTTCAGATCGATCGCGAAGCTAACAAGATCGCTAAAGACACCCGTCGTGGTAAGGGTAACTTCGTACTCTGTTCATCAGATGTTGCGACAGCCCTCGCTGCTTCCGGTACATTAGACTACGCTCCAGCTCTTTCAACTCAATTAGAAGTTGATGATACTGGTAACACCTTTGCTGGTGTATTAAATGGTCGTATCAAAGTATACATTGATCCATATGCAACCGTTGACTATTGCACAATCGGTTACCGTGGAACAAACCCATATGATGCTGGTTTATTCTATTGCCCATACGTACCATTAACTATGGTCCGTGCAGTTGGTCAATCAGACTTCCAACCACGTATCGGGTTCAAGACTCGTTACGGCATGATCGCTAACCCATTCGCTGAATCCCCAACAGCTCCTCAAAACGGCGTTGGTAACAATCGTGCGAACAAGTACTTCCGCATCTTCGCGGTTAAGGGCGTTCTATCACCTGCTCACCCATCTAACTAATAATTAGATAGTAAGCTAATAATTAAGGGATCCTCGAAAGGGGATCCCTTTTTTGGCTTATAAATACAGTATATGAGTAATTTAACAAGTCAGCTCAACTACCTTTCGCCAACAGGGTTTAAGGTTACAATCAATTCGTCGCAGTTTGCTAATATGGAGTATTTTTGCATTAAAACCTCAGTGCCTATGATCAGTCTCGCCGAGGTTTCTCTTCCATACAAATCAATGCCGAATTATGTTTCAGGCGAACGTTTGGAATGGTCTCCATTTGATATGACTTTTCAAGTATCAGAATTTCTTGAGAACTATCTTGAGCTTTATAATTGGATCACGAAGAACTCTCAGATCGATCAATTCGTAAAGTCTGATATGATCCTTTCGATTCTTGATTCTCACAACAATGTATCAAAACAAATACGATATGTTGATGCATTTCCTGTTTCAGTAGGATCCATAGACTTACATACTCAAAATACAGACGTTGAATACGTGACAGTTGACGCTTCTTTCAGATATTCTTACTTCGAATTCTTATAAGAAGTATTTACATTCTCACTTCTTTTTGATATATTTTATATTATGATAACCCTTGATGAATTGCTTGCGATGTGGAAGAAAGATAGTGCCATAAATGAGATGGCACTTGATGATGCATCTGTCGATGGAATCAAACTTCACTCAAAGTATCTAGAACTCCATTCAGTTACAAAGCTCCAATTGAAAAGAAAAGAGATGGAGCAGCAAGTATTACTTCGTGATAAATGGCTTTACTTCAATGGAAAGATGGATAAATCTGAGATCGATAAGAGAGGCTGGCCTTACGATCCCTTCAATGGACTCAAGATCATGAAATCAGATCTCGAGTATTACTTTAATTCTGACCCAGAACTCCAGAAGACTGAGGAAAGAATCGCATATCTCAAAACGATGGTAGATACTCTTGAGGAGATATTAGGAAACTTAAAGTGGAGACATACGACGATCAAGAACATGATCGATTGGAGACGCTTTACTTCTGGCGGATGAACGAACTTGGACCAAAAGATCAGCTCTGGGCAAGATGGAATCTCTTGAGTGGAGATGAGAGGCATGCATATTTTGAACACGCTCAAATGCTTGTACAAAAAGGATACCTTGATAATCCAGAGAATAGAGATATACTCGAGATCGCCTTATCGATTTTTGCGGCTAGAAATCCAGTGATAAATAAAGAGAAATAATAATAACTTTATCATGGATGTATTGAAGATCAAGAAGAAGAATGAAGTGTTTATCACTGTCGATTGCGATTCAGGAGTCGCTCAGGAACTCTCTGAATTCTTTACTTTCTTCGTTCCAGGATATAAGTTCATGCCCGCTTATCGGAATAAGTTTTGGGACGGTAAGGTAAGATTATTCAATACGAAAGATCGCACGTTATACGCAGGACTCGTTCCATACCTGAAAGAATTTGCCGAGGTTCGTAAATGTGAACTCGAGTTTCTTGACGATAATTACTATGGAAGGATCGATTCGGAGATCCTTATTCAAGACACTGAACTGAATCAATTCATTCAAGACTTAAATCTTTATGCCCATAGTAAACAGATTGAGGTAAGGGATTACCAATTAGATGCAGTTGTTCAGGTTCTGACTCATACAAGAAAATTACTTCTAAGTCCAACTGCTTCTGGTAAATCTCTTATCATTTACATTCTACTTCGTTGGTATCTAAGTAAGATAAAGAGCCAGCATCATGAGAAAGTGCTAATCATTGTACCTACAACATCTCTTGTTGAGCAGATGTATAAAGACTTTGGAGATTATTCAACGAATGATGATACCTGGAATCATGAGGAGTCTTGCCATAGAATCTACTCAGGAAAAGAAAGAATCAATGTCCAGCAAGAGGTAATTATTACAACCTGGCAATCGATCTACAAGATGCCTCCTACTTGGTTTGAACCATTTCGAATGGTGATAGGAGATGAAGCCCATAACTTTAAAGCGAAGTCTTTATCCTCGATCATGGAGAAGTTAAGGGATTGTAAGTATCGTATAGGAACAACTGGAACTCTGGATGGAACTCAAACGCATAAACTCGTGCTTGAGGGTTTATTTGGTCCAGTCTATCAGGTGACGACGACAAAAGCACTGATTGATTCAGATGCCTTGTCAGAACTTGAGATATCGATTCTCCTACTTAAGTACGATGATAAATACTGTCAGGAATTGAAAAAGAAATCTTATCAAGAAGAAATCGACTTCCTGGTAAGCTATATCCCTAGAAACAAATTTATTCGTAACTTAGCTCTTGCACAAGAAGGAAATACTCTTATCCTCTATAACTATGTTGAAAAACATGGCAAGCCTATCTACGACATGATACAAAAGAAGCTATTAGAATCAGCCAGACCTTCAGCAGCAAGAAAGCTGTTCTTTGTATCTGGTTCTGTCGAAACCGATGAGAGAGAAAGAATTCGTTCCATCACTGAGGGTGAGAAAGATGCAATCATTGTAGCATCAATGGGAACTTTCTCTACAGGTATCAATATTCGAAATCTTCATAATATCATATTTGCTTCTCCCTCAAAGTCTCAAATTCGAGTTCTACAATCAATTGGTAGAGGACTTCGTAAAGCAGATAACAATCAAGGAACAAAGGTATTTGATATCGCAGATGATCTTCATTGGAAGAAACATCGGAACTATACGTTGGATCATGCAGCAGAGAGAATTAAAATCTATTCCAAGGAAAAATTTAGCTACGCAATCCATGAGGTAAACATATGAACGATCTAATCCAAGAAGCCTCATTGATACTTAAACTTGTCTCAGGTGATACACTTATATGCCAAGTGATTAAAGACAGCGATGATAACATATTCATACGTGATCCATATCTAATTAATTTGCATCAACAAAATGAAGAAGATGGAGTACATGTCGTTGCCTATTACTCAGAATGGTTCATGTCCACAGACTCTCGAATTCATGTAATTAGAAAACAGCACGTCATTTCTGCTGCAATACCAGATTCTAGAACAAAAGAAGACTACCAATTGATAGTGCAAAGAAAAGAATTAGCAATTCTAAATGCTACAAAGAATAACAATAACGGTAAGACTACTCAATCTTCTTCTCCATTTGAGGATCTCAACTACAAGTTTAATAACCATTCGAGTAATAAGAAATATCCTCATGATAGATCAAATAATTGATATTCTCCAATTCCTGTATTCTGCTTTTCCCTGTATCACTAGATACAAAATAACGGCTTTTTAGACAGATGTAAAACTTATTGTAATGTTTTTGAAACGAAACTATTGAATTGAAATTAATACTATAATGTTTACAATCTCGATATTTTATAATATAATGTAGATAATTAACATAGATAGACTTATATCATGCCTATGACTGACAACCAAATTTTAATTAATACACCTCCAAAGAAAACTACGCTAGCTGCAAAGCGCGAGGGTGTACACTACGTAAACAACAAAGAATTTTCACAGGCAGTCGTAGACTATGTGAAGTCTGTGAAAGCGGCTCAATTAAATAACGTTGAGGTTCCTCGTATAACCGAATATATTGGCAGATGCTTTCTTCGAATTGCTGAGGGATTATCTCATAAACCAAACTTTATTCGATATACTTATCGTGAGGAGATGGTTATGGATGGCGTAGAGAACTGTATTAAAGCCATCATGAATTATAATGTAGAAGCCGCAACACGAACTGGTAATCCAAATGCGTTTGCCTACTTTACACAGATTTGCTATTACGCTTTCATACGTAGAATCATGAAAGAAAAGAAGCAGCAAGATATCAAGTTTAGATACATTGAGCACGCTGGAATTGAGAACTTCTTAACGAATCCTCAAGAAGAAATGAAAGGTGCAAATGCTATGCTTGGTGGAATTGAGAATGGATTCATTGATGTTCTCAAGAAGAGAATTGATAAAGTTAAAACCACAGATAAAGCAATTAAAGAATTTAAGAAAGCAAATAAAGCTATCTTAGAATTATTCATGGAATGAAATTAGCTATCTTAAATGATACTCATTCGGGTGTCAGGAATTCTTCGGATATCTTCCTTGATTATCATGGTAAGTTTTATTCCGAGGTATTCTTTCCATACTGCGAAAGCAATGGGATCAAACAGATCCTGCACCTAGGAGACTTTTATGATCACCGAAAGTACATCAACTTTCGTGCTCTGAATCATAACCGTAAAGTCTTTCTCGAGCCTATGCGTGAACTTGGTATGACGATGGATATCATACCTGGAAATCACGACGTGGTTTATAAGAATACGAATGACCTATGTTCTCTAAAAGAATTATTAGGATTCTTTTTAAAGGATGTGAATATTATCATGCATCCTAAAGTGATGAACTATGATGGATGTAAGATAGCATTACTCCCATGGATCAATCCTGAGAACTTAGACGAGTCAATGAAGTTCGTAGAAACATGCGATGCTTCAATACTTGCAGCACATTTAGAATTATCTGGATTTGATTATATGCCAGGTATGCCAGCACCACACGGAATGGATCCAGCACTCTTTTCTCGATTTGAAAGTGTTTGGTCTGGACATTATCACACAAAGTCTGAGAAGGGAAACATACACTATCTCGGAACACAATACGAGATGTCGTGGAGTGATGCAGGAGATCCTAAGTACTTTCATGTATTCGATACAGATACAAGAGAATTAACTCCAGTTCTGAATCCTCATACGATCTATGCTAAGTTATATTACAATGACGACAAGAAGGTCTATTCAAATCTTAAAAATAAGTTTGTCAAAGTAATCGTTACTAACAAGAGCAATCCTGTTGAATTTGACAAGTTTGTGGATCGTATCCAGAAGCAAGAACCATTTGAAATTAAAATCGCTGAGAACTATGAAGAGTTCCAGGGAGAGAATATAAGTGATGAGGATGTAGAAGTCGTATCAGACACTTCAGTCTTATTAGATACTTATGTAGATGCAGTTCAAACTGCTTTAAATAAAGATAGAATCAAAACTAAATTACGAGAGTTATACATAGAAGCTCAATCCTCTGAATTTGCATGATATTATTTGAAAAAGTGAAATGGAAGAACTTCCTCTCAACAGGAGATAAGTTCACTGAGATTGATCTGAACAATGGAGAATCTACATTAATTGTAGGTGCAAATGGTTCAGGTAAATCCACCCTTCTTGATGCAATTGCATTTGCTTTATTTGGTAAACCTCACCGTGACATCAAGAAGAACCAGATCGTAAACTCAATCAACAATAAAGATTGTGTAGTTGAGGTCGAGTTCTCATTAGGTAATAATCACTTTCGAGTCATTCGTGGAATCAAGCCAAATGTATTTGAGATCTGGCAGAACGATCAATTACTTAATCAAGAGTCTCATACTCGAGATTATCAGAAGATACTTGAACAAAATATCTTAAAGCTGAACCATAAGTCTTTTCATCAGATCGTGATGCTTGGATCAAGCTCGTTCATTCCTTTCATGCAGCTTCCTGCACAGCATCGAAGGGAAGTCATTGAAGATCTCTTAGACATCAATATCTTTACAAAGATGAATCAGCTCCTGAAAGAGAAGTCCTCGACTCTTAAGGATCAAATCTCTGAGCTTGGATACGAAGCTGATGTGATTGCTGAAAAGGTAAGAATGCAATACAAGTATATTGCTGATCTCAAGAATCTCGATAAAGAGCAAGACGAGAAGAGACAAGAAAAGATCACTATACTTGAAGAACAAGTAGATACACTTTTAAAGAAGAACCAAGAGCTTACGGTTCTTGTTGAAGAGAACTATTCACATCTCCAGAAACAATTAGATGAATCTACGTCTCTCAAACAAAAGCTACTCTCAAATAAATCCTCGATTAATACTGATATTGCAGCTATTGTAAAAGAAGCAAAGTTCTATGATAGTAATGATGAATGCCCTACTTGTGCACAACCAATTGATTTAAACTTTAAGAAAGATAAGATTCATAAATGCAAGAGTAAAGCTTCTCAACTTGCAAAGGATCAAGCTACTCTTGAAAAGACTCTTGAAGAAGTGAATAAGTCTATTGCAGGTGTCACTGAAAGTATCAACGACGGTAAGACGTTTAACACTGAGATTCTTACAAATAACGTCACGATACGCAACCTCCAGAAGCAAATCAAAGAATTAGAAAAAGAAGCATCGACAAAAAAGAATATCGATCTCGAAGCTTCAGAGAAAGAACTCCAGACTCTTACACTCAAACAGACTGAGATAGGAACTCAGAAGAATTCATTATACGAGGAGAGTACGTATAATCAAGCAATCGCAGAGATGTTAAAAGATACTGGCATTAAGACGAAGGTTATTAAGCAGTATCTTCCGGTGATGAATAAGCTGATTAATCAATATCTTCAAACTTTAGATTTCTTCGTGTCATTTCATTTAAATGAAAGCTTTGAGGAGACCATTAAGTCCAGGCATCGCGATGACTTCTCATACTCTTCATTCTCGGAAGGAGAGAAGCAAAGAATCGACCTTGCATTATTATTTACTTGGAGACAGGTTGCAAAGATGAAGAATTCTGTGAGTACGAATCTACTCATTCTTGATGAAACATTTGACTCATCTCTTGACTCAGATGGAGTAGATAATCTTCTGAGAATATTACAGACTTTAGATGAAAACACCTCGGTATTTGTGATATCACATAAAACCGATATTTTAGATGGAAAATTTAAGAATAAGATAGAGTTCTATAAAGAGAAAAACTTCAGCTTTTCTAAGTAGTTGATTATCAACAACTTATAATACACATATTTGTGTACTTTTTTCGTGGAATTAAGTAATATATTTCTATGAACAAATTACATCAAGGCCAATCGGTATTAGCTAAGTTGTTATCCAAAGAGAATATATCTATACAACACGGCAATTTTCAAACCGCTTTCTTCGATGTACAGAACAGAGTTCTAGGTCTTCCAATTTGGAAGGATGCCGATAAGGATATCTATGACTTATTAGTGGGTCATGAGGTCGGTCATGCTCTTTATACTCCAGTATTTAATCCAGCTGAGCTTCCATGTCCTAAAGATTACATAAACATCGTGGAGGATGTTCGTATTGAAAAATGCATTCAAGAGACTTATCCTGGTCTTATTGCATGCTTCCGTAGAGGTTATAAGACTTTAGTCGATCAGAATTTCTTCGGAACACGAAATCGCGATCTTAGCACCTATGGTCTTATCGATCGTATCAATCTTCATGCAAAAGCAGGTGCTTATCTAAATATCAAGTTTTTACCTGAAGAAAAAGCTATCGTGGATCAAGTCATGAACGTATCGACTTGGGAAGAAGTTATGGCAGCTGCAGTTGCCCTTCATAAGTTCGCCCATGAGGAGAAGAAAAAGAATCCTGAAAAACCTTCACCATCTAATACTCAATCCTCTGAGCAGTCTCCTTCTTCTCCATCAGAATCTATGGAGAATGGGGATTCTTCTGAACAAACCGAAACTGATCAAGAATCATCAGAGTCTGAGTCAGGTGATTCTCAAGATGAATCCTCAGAATCTAAATCTACTTTAGATAAAGCTAGCGCTTCAGAAAAATTAGATGAATCTGAAACTTCACGCCACTTTGAGAATAGTGCTAAAGAATTAATAAAGGATCCAAAGATTGCAAATCGTACTGCTTATGCCATTGAGCCTTCAATGGAAGATATTAATAATATGATATGCAAATACGAAAAAGTGTTCTCTCTGAGAGATGAAAGTGAGATTTATAAAGAACTATCTAATTCATCGCAATTTAAAGCTGAATATAAAGAATTTTTAAATAACACCAAGAAGTTTGTTGCAGTATTAGTTAAAGAATTTGAAATACGTAAAGCTGCTTATCAATACAGCAGATCTACAACCTCAAAGACCGGAATCCTTAATGTAGATAAGATTCATTCATACAGCTATAGTGATGACATATTTCTAAGTGTTACTTCTCTTGCTAATGCCAAGAATCATGGTATGATGATGTTTGTAGATTTTTCTGGTTCAATGGGTAAAGTTCTCCCATATGTTTTAAAACACCTTATTAATCTATGCTTATTCTGTAAGTCAGCTGGAATTCCTTTTCAAGTTTATAGTTTCTCTGGTGGAACTTATGCCTCACTTGTAGCAAAGGATCCACGTTATTCCTATTCAAAATACCATTCTTGGGGTGAAGGACGTGAAGGTAAGATCACTACAGAACAAGTTATTCTCTTAGATTTAGTCAATTCTGAGATGAGTAAGGCTGATTTCAATAGAGCAATTCGTGATTTGTATATTCGTAGCAAGAGACCAGAAAGCGCATGTGCAGCAGTTGAATATCTTGGAGACACACCATTAAACGAAACTATCATTGCTGCCCATAAGCTGGTTCCATTATTCAAAGCCAAACATAATATTCAAAAAATGAATGTGATGTTCCTTACAGATGGAGAAGGTAATTGTCTTTCTATTAAAAGCGATCCAAACTATAAAAATGTAAAATTCGATAAGTCTTGGAATGATTCTTACAACTATATCGAAATGAAGTTAAACGGTCAGCACTTCAAATCAGAACTTTATGGAGAATATTGCTCTCAGAAATTATTCAAGCATTTAAGAAAAACGACTGACTGCAATCTAATTGGATTTTATATACCAAAACAAAAAAGTGTTGCTAAGAAACTTGCTATCGACATCATTCGTGGAAAGAATGGTAACAACTGGCAATCAGCTACAAATATGTGGAACTCAACTTATCAAGCAAAGTATCGTGCTGATAAATCCATTCATTTTGAGGAGGCTCTTGGATATAACGAATACTTTATCGTGGCAAGTGGCGATGAATTAGATACTTCAGATGAGAGCTTAAACATTGACCAATCCATGAGCCGAGGCCTAATGGCTAAAGCATTCTCTAACTTTAATAAAGCCAAAAAGGTTAACCGGGTGTTTGTGACTAAGTTCGCTGAGGCACTTGCATAAGTTGTTGATAATTAATTGCTTAAAATTATCATATTTGTGTACTAATTCCACGGTATTTGTTAGAATCTTCTTGTTAGTAAATCTTCTTCTTCTTAATCAATAACATGAATACATACTCCAAACAAATCATTGCTCAACTCCAGAGCAATTTCCCTGATCAAACTCAGTTCCGTCGTAAAGATATTGATGCAGTTGCAAAGTCTCTAGGCTTTGAGTTTAAGCAATACTCAGAACTTTTAAATGATACTTATAAAGTGCATCGTGGTCTATACGACTACTCTTCACAACTTAAAGCTGAAATCACTATTCCAGCTGAAGCTGCAATGAAGCTATCGGCGCCTGTCACTTCTGTTCTTAATACAGATACGTATATCCCTGCTAAAGATCCAACATACATTAAGTGGGGTGATTATTCAGATATCGCCGACATCATTAAATCAAAAGCTTTTTATCCAATCTACATCGCAGGTCTTTCAGGTAATGGTAAGACTATGATGGTAGAGCAAGCGTGTGCAAATCTCGATAGAGAATACATACGTGTTCAAATTTCCCCAGAGACGGATGAAGACGATCTCATCGGAGGTTTTCGTCTACTCAATGGTGAGACAGTATTCGCGAAAGGCCCCGTAGTAAAAGCTATGGAGCGCGGAGCCATACTTCTCGTGGATGAGATAGACCGTTCAACCAGCAAGATTATGTGCCTCCAAGGAGTATTGGAAGGTAAACCGATCATGATTAAGAAGACCGGTGAAGTCATTCGTCCGGCTCTGGGGTTCAATATTATAGCTACTGCAAACACAAAGGGTAAAGGTTCAGATGATGGAAGATTCGTTACTGCAAGTATCATTGATGAAGCTTTCCTTGAGAGATTTGTTGCAACATTCGAGCAACCATATCCTACACTTAACGTAGAGAAAAAGATCGTCCTCAATCATATGGACAAATATCGTCGAATTGACGCAGATTTTGCCGAAAAGCTTGTCACATGGTCTGAGGTTATTCGTAAGACCTATGCAGCTGATGGAGTCGATGAATTAATTTCAACTCGTAGATTATGCCATATTGCTCAAACATTTGCAATCTTTAACGATCGCATGAAAGCTATTCAACTTTGTATATCACGATTCGATGAAGATACGAAAGTAGCTTTCCTAGATCTATACACCAAGATAGATGCTTCTTCCACAACAGCAAAAGTGCCAGAAGTTATAGTATCCCCTGAATCAATTGCTCCAGCAAATTAATTCAACACTGAAAGTATTCTCCTACACATTTGATTATTTACAAGGTGCAGGACTTAGTGTATATTAGAATTTACAGTAAACTTCGATCCCTACTGTAAACTTGAATGAAGGATCGAGCCAACATATATAAACGTTATAACATGAAGACCGCTCGTACAAATCAGAAAACTCGTTTGTTTAACTATCTTACTAAGAATAAGACAGTGACAATCGCTCAAGCACAAGCTCGTTTGAACATCGCTAATCCATCAGCTGTGGTAGCACACATGCGCAATGATGGCGTAAGCATTCGCACAAGCGTCCGCTTTAACAAGCAGGGCAACAAAGTGTTTGAATATTGCTTAGCTTCAACTAAGTAATATAAACTGAGAAGAGACTGGAGGACTCTATATCCTCCAGTCTCTAATTAATCTTATGGCAAAAACAATAGAACCTCCTAAATTAAATTCTATACCAGCTACAGCTGGACGTAAGTTTGATGGAGGTAAGCCGGAATACGGTCTTATTCCTCCCTATGCTCTCGATGAACTTGCTGTAGTGTTGACTATTGGAGCTCAAAAGTATGAGAGAGAAAATTGGAGGTATGTTCCAGAAGCAAGTAGGAGATACTACGATGCTTTACAAAGACACTTATGGGCTTGGAAAAGAGGCGAAAAATTTGATGCCGAAACAGGACGTCACCATCTCGCTCATGCGGCATGTTGCTTATTCTTTTTATATGAACATGACATTGGTAAAGCAAATCCTGATATATAGACAATCTTTATTATGAAACTATCCGAAACAACATTAGATGTACTGAAAAACTTTTCAGTCATCAATCCTAACATGGTCTTCAAGCCAGGTAAGACCATTTCAACTATTGCAGAAGCTAAGAATATACTTGCAAATGCAAAGATTGAAGAAGAGATCCCATCACAGTTTGGTATCTATGATCTTACAGAATTTCTTTCAACACTTTCTCTTGTAGATAATCCTGATATTGAATTCACCGATGATTCAATATCGATTAATGAGGGTAATACCTCAATCCGTTATTATTACTCTGCTCCAGAGTTATTAACTGCACCTACAAAGCCATTGAATATGCCAAAGGCTGAAGTGAAGTTTACTCTATCTGCGGCAATGATTAATAAGATTAAGAAAGCTGCATCTGTATTAGGTCACGCTACACTACAGATTACTGGTGAAGATGGTAAAATTACTTTATCAGTTAGTGATGTAAAGAATGCTTCAGCGAATAAGTATTCAATGATAATTGACGAGGATAATTCTTGTAAAGAAACTTTTTCTTTTATCATGGTCATTGGTAACTTAAAGATGATGCCAGGCGATTATAACGTTGCAATAAGTTCTAAACTTATCTCTCACTTCGAGAATACAACTATACCAGTTGAATACTGGATAGCTCTTGAAAAAACTAGCACATACGGTAGCTAATCTTATATAAATAACCATGCCGGTGTTCATTCTGAAGCCGGTTAACAATAACTCGGCGTTCAAATTCTTGAGAAGCCGAACAAACCTATAGGAAAACATAACATGGCAGACAACATAGTCGATATCAACTCAGCACAACAAGTAGACGCTGCTCCAGCAGACGCAACTCAACCAACAACACCTCCTCAATTAAGTCTTAATGACTTAGCTGCAACGGTTCAATTGATTGACGTATGCTCAAAGCGTGGAGCATTCGAGGGTCCAGAACTTTCAACAATCGGTGCACTCCGTCAAAGGATCACTGACTTCCTGAAAGCCGCTGCTCCTCAGCAACCAGCAGGCGATCCAGGCGCAGCTCCAGCAGGTGTAACTGCAGCTCCAGTAGCAGCAAACATCCAGAGCTAATAAGATAGTTCAGCGGACTTTTGGGGTGCAGTCTTAAAACAGCACCCTCTTTTTATTTTAATCATTTGAAATACATTTTATCATGAGCAATATTCCTAATAATCCTGAAGACGTTAAAGCAATTAAGATAGCTTTAGATCAAATATCTGAAGCTCTTTCTGAAATTAATACGCAGAGAATACAAATCAACGAGATTGCAAAAGCACTCGAGGACAAGTATAAGATTCCTGCTAAAACATTTAGAAAAGTAGCAAATCTCTATCATCGTCAAGCCGTATCTCAATTTGAGAATGAAGCTGAAGAGATTAAAGATATGTACAAAACAATCATAGGTTGATAATATACATCTATGATAAACAAAGACGAGTTCCTCTGGACGGAACGATATAGACCGACGTGTTTAGACGATTGCATACTTCCTGATAATCTAAAAGATACTTTTCAAAAGATCATAGATTCAGGAGAGATGCATAATCTCATCTTATCCGGAACGGCAGGTCTAGGTAAGACTACTGTGGCAAGAGCTATGTGCGAAACGCTACAATTAGATTATATTCTTATCAATGGTTCTGAAGAATCTGGCATTGATGTATTAAGAACTAAGATAAAACAATTTGCGAGTTCAATTTCATTAATGAATAGTGGCCCTAAGGTCGTGATTCTTGATGAAGCTGATTACTTAAATCCTCAATCAACTCAACCTGCTCTTCGTGGATTCATAGAAGAATTCTCGAATAATTGCAGGTTTATACTTACATGTAACTTTAAGAATCGAATCATTGAACCTCTTCATTCAAGGTGTGCAGTGATTGAGTTTAATACCTCTAAGAAACAACTTGCAGATCTTGCGAGTAAGTTCATGAAGAGACTTGAAACGATTCTGAAGAATGAAGGTGTAAGTTACGAGTCAAAAGTTCTTGCGGATCTCATCTGCAGGTTTGCACCTGATTGGCGTAGAGTGATTGGCGAATGCCAGAGATATAGTGTATCCGGTAAGATTGATAGTGGCATCTTAGTGAATCTTTCTGATGTAAGTATAAGTTCACTTATGAAGTCTCTTAAAGAAAAAGACTTTAAGTCGATGAGGTCTTGGGTAGTAAACAACATGGATCTTGAACCCGCTGCAATATTTCGAAAGATTTATGATAATATGCTCGAATACGCAAAGCCAGATAGTGTTCCTCAGATCGTATTGGTTCTTGCCGAGTATCAATATAAGAATAGTTTTGTAGCCGATCGTGAAATTAATATGGTCGCTTGCTTAACTGAGCTTATGGCTTCAACGGAGTGGAAGTAATGAATCCTTTCGAATATCTAAATTCGATTAATGATACGAAGAAGGATATCATGGTGGACGATATTGCCGAAAAGGCATATAACCCATACCTGATAAATCGAGGACTTTCATACTTTCATGATACAATTTTGTTCGCTAACGAGATGAATATACACCATCATCTCGATAATAAACTCCAATATCATTTCTGTATAAATAGTATTCGTAAAAAGAAAAGATTCAGCAAATGGGATAAACCTCAGGAGCATGAATCTCTCATGATTGTTAAAGCATATTATGGTTATAGTAATGAAAAGGCCAAGTCTGCTTTGAGGATCTTGAGTTCAGCTCAAATTGAAGATCTCAAACGAAAACTATTTCAAGGTGGACGCAACAACAAACAAAAACCCAAGTAATATCACTGAAGAGGTTCCAGTAGATTGGAACCCATCGATGATGCTCGAAATTACGCTGAACGAGCCAGACGACTTCTTAAAAGTAAGAGAAACACTTACGAGAATTGGCGTTGCTTCTCGAAAAGAAACGAATAAGCTATATCAGTCATGCCATATCCTTCATAAGCAAGGAAGATACTTCATTGTCCATTTTAAAGAACTATTTTTACTTGATGGTAAGCCATCTAATTTAACGGAGAACGATCTCCAGCGTAGAAATACAATTGCAACTTTATTATCAGACTGGGGATTAGTTACGATAGTCAATCCTACTCAGGTTCAAGTAAAGGCACCACTCCGTCAAATAAAGATCATTCCACATAAAGAAAAAGCAAACTGGCAACTTCTACCTAAATATAATATCGGTAATACGGGTAAATGATATAAATATGTCTGACCGGTAATTCCATCGGTCACAGGAATGCTTAACTGGTTCCTGATAACATAACCTCGCTTAACTGGAGGAAATATACATGACAGCTACAACATATACGTTCCCACGCGCATCCTTCATCGGATTCGATCAACTGTTCAATCAGATTGGAACTGCTCTTAATCAAGAGATTCCAAACTATCCACCACACAATGTGGTGAAAATCGATGAGGATCACTACCTAATAGAAATCGCAGTCGCAGGTTTCAAAGAAGAAAACCTGGACATCGAACAAAAGGAATCGGTACTCACAGTCACCGGTACAAAAGAAGACGACAGGGCTTATATCCATAAGGGTATCTCAAGTCGTAACTTCATAAGAGTATTCACCTTGAACGAACATGTTCAAGTGACCACGACTACTCTGGATAGTGGAGTACTTACTATCGGACTCGAAAGAGTGATTCCCGAAGATCAAAAACCTCGAAAGATCAAGATTGGAACTCTTCCTGAAAAGAAGAAATCATTCTTGAAAGGTTGATATATACTTTATTCATTAGTCAATCGTAAACCAAATATATTATGAGCAATATTAAAATCGTGCGTTTAACATCGGGGGAAGAAATTCTCTGCGATCTAGGTGTTTCAGGAGACAAATACGTCCTTAAATTACCTGCAGTTATTATTCCAACCGGTGACGGCAACATTGGATTTGCGCATTGGCTACCTTATGCTCGCAATGAAGCTGTGCAGATATCGACTAAATACGTTGTATTCATTGTCGATCCTACTACACAACTGGCAAACGAATACATAAAGATGCATTCAAATATCATTGTTCCAGAGCAAGCAAATAAAGATATTATCGTTCCTTCCTAAGAGGAAACTCGTTAATTAAGTTGGGCCGGATGTACTTTAAATATGTACATCCGGCTTTTTTGTGTTATTATCTTGACATAACGTGAAATTCTATACAAACGTAAGTAGATTTGGCTCAGACATTCTTTATCGCGGATATGACAATGGGCGTCAGATACGCGAGAAGATTAAATTTAAGCCTACATTGTATCTTCCTTCTAAGCTTGAGAAAACTCAATGGCACTCGTTGGATGGTACGAATGTGGAGCCAATAGGCTTCGATTCGATGAAAGAAGCAAAATCCTTCGTTGCAAAGTACGAAGGTATAAGTTCTTTTACAATCTATGGAAATATGAGATGGATTACTCAGTTTATTCAAGATAGATTTCCAGATGAAATTCATTTTGATCGTAATCTAATTAATGTAGCAGTTCTCGATATCGAAGTCAAATCAAATGATGGTTTCCCTGAGCCAGAGCAAGCACTCCATGAAGTGACTGCGATCACTGTAAACAATAATATTGACAATCTATTTCATGTCTGGGGAACGAAACCTTATGATCCTGAAATCTCAGTGTTCAAAGGTAAAGTAGATTATCACCAGTTTAAGACTGAATCTGATATGCTCTTGAACTTTATATCATGGTTCTCAAATGGTCCAAATGTTCCTGATATTATCACTGGCTGGAACACTCGTGCATTCGATATTCCATATCTCTTAAATCGAATCATTCGTATTTTTGGCGAAGAAACTGCAAAGCAACTTTCTCCTTGGTCAAAGATTGAACAAAAAGAAATGGTTGTGAAAGGAAGACCTCTAAAGATGTGGGATATCACTGGTATCGCGCAGCTTGATTATCTTGATCTGTTTCAAAAATTTACAACTTTGACTTATGGACAACAAGAATCATATAAGCTTGGGAACATAGCTCATGTCGTTCTTGGTACAACAAAGCTTTCGTATGAAGAGTATGGAAGTCTCTCAAATCTTTATGAACAAGATTTTCAAAAGTATATTGACTATAACATCACCGATGTAGAGATCGTTGAGAAGTTAGAAGATAAACTTGGTTTGATTACACTTGTTCTAACTCTATCTTACATGGGTGGAGTAAACTATTCTGATGCTCTAGGAACAACTGCAATCTGGGATTCGATCATCTATCGAGATCTCATGAGAAAAAGTGTAGTGATTCCTCCTTCAAAAGATCATGTAAAAGGAGAATATCCAGGAGGATATGTGAAAGAACCAATGATAGGTCTTCACAACTGGGTGTGTTCATTTGACTTGAATTCATTGTATCCAAATCTCATCATTCAGTATAACATGTCTCCAGAAACGATATGTGATGAGGTTGCTTCTGGAGTTTCTCCCGATGTTATACTAAATGGAAAATCTTGGACTCCTGCTCGTGAAGGAGTAATTACTGCAGTAAATGGCGTACACTTTAGAACTGATAAGATTGGCGTCATACCTCGAATCATTAATGAAATTTACGATAAGCGTGTAATTCTTAAAAACGCAAAGATCGAAGCTCAGAAGAAGAAAGCTGCACTTCCAAAAGATGATAAAGTAGAACTTTATAAACTTGAGAGAGATATCTCTCGTTTAGATAATCAACAGATTGCAGTAAAGATTCTTTTAAACTCTTTATACGGTGCTTTAGGTAATGCTTACTTTCGATACTTCGATATACGAGTTGCAGAAGCAGTTACTCTATCTGGCCAAGTTGCGATTCGCTGGGCAGAAAAAGCCGTAAACAAATATCTGAATGATACGTTAAAATCAAACAACGTAGACTATGTAATCGCGATTGATACTGATTCGTTGTATGTGAATATGGAAAAGGTTGTAGAAAAGTTTCAACCGAAGAATCCTGTAAAGTTCTTAGACGAGTTCTGTGGAAAAGGCGTGACTCCTGTTTTAAACGCAGCTTACGAAAAGCTTGCAAAACAAATGGGTTGTCCAAAGAATCGTATGATGATGAAGCGTGAAGCGATAGCTGATCGTGGAATCTGGACAGCAAAGAAAAGATACATCCTAAACGTTCATAACAACGAAGGCGTCCAGTACGATGAGCCAGAAATTAAGATCATGGGTATTGAGGCGATTAAGTCCTCAACTCCTGAAGTTTGTAGAGATGCAATGCGAGATCTCTTTAAAACGATTATGACAAAGGATGAAGTTGCAGTTCAAAAAGAAATTGCAGAATTCAGATCTAAGTTTGATGAACTTCCTCCTGAGCAAATTGCTTTTCCTCGAGGAGTATCCAATCTCAGCGAGTGGGCTTCAAACTCTACAATCTATAAGAAAGGTGGAGGAACGGGAACTCCAATTCATGTAAGAGGCGCCTTACTCTTTAATCATCACGTAAAACGTAATGGACTCGAGAGAAAGTATGAGTTGATCAAGAACGGAGAAAAGATCAAGTTTACATATCTGAAGACTCCAAATGTTATTCAAGAGAATGTAATATCTTTCATTGATATTCTTCCAAAGGAATTGAATCTACATAAGTATGTTGATCGTGACATTCAATTCCAGAAGACTTTCTTAGATCCTCTTTCTCAGATACTTGAAGCAGTAGGCTGGAGAGCTGAAGGCGGATCAAATCTTGAAAGTTTTTTCTCTTAATTGTTTACAACTAGCCAAAACTAATATAGGATACAAATATGAGCAAGAACTGGGTTAAAGATATCGGCGACATGCATAAAAAGTTTGGAGTCAATCCTGTGATTCGATCACTGGATGAGCAAAAACTTTATTCTTTTCTAGAATTTAGAATTAGATTCCTAGAAGAAGAATTGAATGAAATGAAGAACTCAAAAGAAGTGGACGATATTGTCGACGCTTTGATTGATCTTTGTGTTGTTGCAATAGGTACTCTTGATGCCTTTGATGTTGATGCTTATAAAGCATGGGACGAAGTACACAAAGCAAACATGGCGAAAGAAGTAGGAATCAAAGCTTCAAGGCCAAATCCTCTAGGACTTCCAGATCTCATTAAACCAAATGGCTGGGTTGCTCCAGAGCATAAAGATAACGTAGGTCTACTAAGTAAACTCCAGAAGAAATGACGTATAGCTTTACTCTTTTTAAATCTATCTTCGATAACAAGACTGCGAAGCGAATGGACTTCAAGTCTTGGGATAAGTTCGAAGCGCTGCTTTATCAGTTATCAAAGCAGCCAGGATATAAAGCAAAGAGAGGAGAAAAGAAAAAATCTTCTCCTTTGATATCTCCTGCGATTTATAAAGAGAACACTACGCGAGCAAATGTAAATGTAATCGCCTGGGCTGGCTGGGCAGCTCTTGACGTAGATAGCTATGAAGGTAGAGTAGAAGATATCGTTGAGAAGTATAAGAACAAGTATTACTTCGTTTGTTATTCTACAGCATCCTCAACAAAAGAAAAACCAAAGTTTCGTTTAGTCTTCCCTTTATCTTCTCATGTTCCAAATGAAAAAATTCGTCACTTTTGGTATGCCCTGAGTAAAGAATTTAATTCTATTGGAGACGAGCAAACAAAAGATTTTAGCCGGATGTATTATGTTCCAGCTCAGTATCCAAATGCAGATAACTTTATCTTTACTGTAAAAGGTGAGTTCATGAATGCTGAAGAACTCATGACTAAGTATGAATTCTCTGAAAAGATTGGAAATTCATTTTTAGATAGACTTCCTGATAATATAAGAAAAGAAATTCTAAACATTCGCAAAGATACAATGACGAATAAGAATATCTCCTGGAGTTCTTATCGTGATTGCCCTTTCGTAAACAAAAAACTTATAAACGAATATAAAAGTATTGCAATGATTGATGGCAGCGGAAGATATCGCATGATCTATAAGATCATGACAAGTATCGCATGCAACGCCGTAAAAAAGAGTTATCCAATCACTGCAGTTGAAATTGCCGAATTGATTCGTGAACTCGATGTTGAAACTGCTAATATATACCAGAATCGTCCTCTGAAGAATGAAGCTGATAGGGCGATAGAGTATGCCTATAAACACTTACCCTAATATTATATGAAACCTTTTTCTGAACCGGTGATGAATTATTGTGCCCAGAGGGGCGTGCTTGATGTGGGTAAAGACTATAGCAAAGATCTAGAGCTATTTGTAAACAATATTATTCGTGAACAAAAGTACCCTGAAGGTCACCCTCAGTATCGCGATGAAAATACTATCCGCGAACACACTGCACCGGGAATGGGTGCTGAATGCTATCTACTCTTAAATAACTTATTCAAGCAGGTATCGCCGGCAGTAAATAATGCAAAGAGTATTCCATTCGGAAAAAGAATGCAAGATCTAGAATGTGAGGGTAGATTTATTCAAGTAAAAAGCTGCCTCTTACATCCTGAGTACGGAGATCTTAATTGGAACATATCAGATACTACGATTAAATCTTTATTGCATAGCTCCAAATACTGTGACGTGCTTATGGTGATTGGATATGAAAAGATAGCGTATCTCAAGTATCTCTATACGCCTCTCTGGATGATTGATATTAAAGAACTCGTGAAGACGCTTGGATACTTCAGGAAAGAGGTATCTTCAACCGGAAAGACCTATTATCGAGTAGATTCTTCAGCCGCTCGAAGAAGAAAAATCTTACTTGATCTCTGCATTTTATAGTTTACAAATACTGAAAAATAACTTATATTAATCCCTTATGAAAGAATCCATCAAAGTTCTCCAAGAATGTGCCGAACTTCAAACGAAGAAGTCAAACGATTATCAGAATCCAAATAGCCGAATTCGTCAATCTGATTATTATCCTCGTGGTGTATCTTCTATTCTTGATATCATTCATGCAAAAACGTTGAGAATGCGATCAGTCATCGAAGCGATGGAGAATGATCCAAACTACAAACCTAACTTTGAATCGATTGAAGATTCTGCGAAGGATCTTATTAATTACTCTTCTTTTATCGTTGCATATATACGTGGCGGTATTGAAGGTCAAACCTCTGATCGTGATTTTTTAAATCGTCCAATTCAAAAGTCCAATGATAAATCTTCCAAGAGTTAAAGACATACGTCAACACTTCATTGATGAACTGGCCGCAGGTCGATTTGTCTCTGATAAAACTGGTGTAAAAACTATCGAGTTGATTGGTGCAAACTTCATAGCTGACGAAGAAGCAATCTTTGGTAAAGTTACTGAGTACGTCGAGCGTGAACTTCAGTGGTATGACTCTTTGTCTTTAAAAGTATCAGATATTCCTGGTGGTCCTCCAAAGATCTGGCAACAAGTTGCTTCTACAAAAGGTTACATCAATTCAAATTATGGTTGGTGCATATACTCTGAAGCAAACCATAAGCAATATTGGTCAGTTCTTCTTGAACTATTAGCACACCGCAACTCTCGTCGAGCTGTCATGATTTACACTCGTCCAACTATGCACCAAGATTATTGCAAAGATGGAATGTCCGACTTCATGTGCACAAACGCAGTTCAATACTTACTTCGTGATAATAAGCTTCATGCAGTCGTGCAGATGAGAAGTAATGATGTTGTCTTTGGTTATAAGAACGATCGTTATTGGCAATCAATAGTTCTAGATCGTTTACTCGAAGATTTGAATAAGAAAGCAGATGAAAATTATGAAAAAGGTAACATCATCTGGAATGTTGGTTCTTTACACGTTTACGAAAGACACTTTGATCTCTTAAAAGATGGACAGTAAATGGAAACAGAGGTACCTTAACCTCGCAAAAGAAGTTGCATCTTGGTCAAAAGATCCATCTCGAAAGATAGGCGCAGTCGCTATCGGTGATCGTGGCCAAGTTCTTTCTCAGGGTTATAATGGATTCCCTCGACTCATAAATGATACAGAAGAAAGATATAGCAATCGCGAGATCAAGTACAAATACGTAGTTCATGCCGAAATGAATGTGATCTATAACGCTTCAATGAATGGTGTATCCCTTCGCGATTCTACAATGTTTATTCATGGGCTTCCAGCATGTTCAGAGTGTGCAAAGGGTATGATTCAAGTTGGATGTAAGCATATCGTTATGCCTAGAATAGAAAGAGCCGGAAACTGGAAAGATTCATGTGAATTAACTCTAAGTCTATTTGAAGAAGCAGGTGTTACTTGGGAGTTTAGCGAATGAAAACAATCGTAGTGGGGATGAATCCCTCAAATAAAATTACGGGAAGTCGAGTAAGAAAAAACTCGACTTTTGATCGTTTAACGTTATGGATGAATACTATTAAGATTGATAAGTTCTCATTCATAAACACCTTTCATTGCCCAAAAGATAATCCTAAACTCAGTGATGTAGACTTTACTACACTTGAATTAGCGCGTCCATATAAAAGAGTATTAGCTCTTGGAGGATTTGCCTCTGCGGCTCTTAAGAAAGCTGGAATTGATCACTTTGTTCTTCCTCACCCGAGTCCTCGGAACCGGAAGTTAAACGATAAATCTTATGAAAAATCTATTCTAGAAAAGGCCTATAAGTACATTCACATTAAATCATGAAAATATCAATTATAATGGGTAGAGGTATTGAAGGGTGTGGAGTAACTAAGTTCACACTTGAACAGATGAAATGGCTTAAGAAACATAAACACGATTTCGTAGCCTTTGCATCAAGAGACAAATCATGGACAAGAAAGAACGCCCATGACACTCAAGGCATTACTGAACTTAAACTGAGTAAGAAAGAAGAAGTCGATAACATGATTCATGCTTCAAACGAGTGTGACATCGTAATCGTAAATAGTCTTCCTCCAGAATCATATAGTGATGAAGCTGTTCAAGGATTTTCGCGAGCACTAAATGAAATTAAGAAGCCTATTGTTCTTATACAACACGATCATTCTATGCAATCTATTCGAAGAAATGCATGCATGGATGAATCTATTCAAAGAGCAGACATCATCTTTGCTCATAGCGTAACCAATGATTTTGCACAATACGCTACAAAGATTCGTGGAGGCGGGCTCTCAAACTTTATTGACGACAATCCATTTGAAGTTCTTGGCTTTCAGCCTGGAATGTATTTCGATCCTGTAAAAGAAAAGTACTGGAAAGCTGACATCAAGACGCAAGATGCAAAACACAATAAGTGGATTGGAAGAACCACGAGTTGGAAAGGATATAAGGAGATGTTCGATTTCCATAATAACTTTCTGAGGAAGGCTGGCTATCTTACTACTTTTGAGGGAATTGAACGCTCTCCAGCATATCTTGGATTTCAAGAACTCTCAGATTTTCATGGATTGATTAATGAAAACGTATCAACTGTAGATCTCTCAAAAGGTTATGGAGATCTGGTCTATGTCTTTGGTCCTTATGTAAATTCTGAAATGCTTGAGCGTATGTCACGAGTAGGATTTGGCTATCAGCTTTCATTATTAAAGCCTCACTTTATCGAGAGATCAATTGAGTACACTCACTGTGAATTGGCATGCACTGGAACAATACCCGTTTTTAGAAAAAAGTATGGGCAATTATGCAAGCATCGTCACTATAAAAAGCCATTGATAGATTGTAAGAATAACGGAACAGTCTGGCTTGATGAGGAAAACATGGCAGAAACGCTGGAGACAATTAAAGCCCTCGAGAAAGATCCTGGAATGAGAGAAGAATGGCGAAACAGCGCATTTGAATTTTATAAGCTACATCAAGATGCAGAATATACTTTTGCCGAAATAATGAAAAGAATTAAAGAAAAATTATGAAGTACGCATCAATTGTTCCCTTAATAGGTGGTGAGACAATCGCCATGCAAAATGTATTTGGTTCACGGCCAGAATACATCCTTTCATATTCTCTTTTCTCTAATAACGATCAGCATATAGTAAAGTATTATAATGATGAGGTGCAATACGCGCTTATCGATAAGAATGATAAAGTAAATTTGCGTAAAGGAAAGATTGACGTAGTCAATACCGTATGCCCTTGCGCAGGATTAAGTTCTTTATCTCCTTCTGCAAAATCTGATGCAGCTGCAAATGATTGGATGAGTGAAACGGCTAAGTTTGTTCTAGAAAACATACAGCCTCAGGTATTCTGGGGTGAAAACGCTCCACGCTTAGCCTCAAAGATGGGTGAACCAGTTGTAGCTAAACTTCGTAAGATAGGTAAAGACAATGGATATACATTCATGATCTATAAGACGAAGTCTATCTTACATGGATTATCTCAAGTGAGAGATCGTACATTCTACTTTTTCTTTCGTGGTAATAAAGTGCCTCTATTCAAATACTATGATCGCGATCATGAACGAATAGAGGATACAATTCGTAAAGGCGCTACAAAGAGTAGCGATCCAATGAGTCAGCTTACGAATAAGAAGACTCCGAGTCAAGATCCATTCTATCGATTCGTATTAGAAGAAATACATCAGGGAATTTCTCACATGGAATTTCAGCGCAGCATCGAGAGATCAATTGGCGCGATGGACTATCTTGAAAACAGAGGCTACAATTATAATAATGTAGCTGCTTGGTTTAAAGAAAAAGGAATAGACCAAAAGCTTATTACTAGGTGTTCCACTATTCAAAAGAAGTTAGATGCAGGTGGAAACATAATGAGAAAAATCACGGAGATTCCAAAGGATTATATTGGAGCTTTCGTTGGTCACTATCCTATGAGTTTATCTCATCCGGATGAAGATCGCTATTTGACAATACGTGAATGTTTAGAGATCATGAAGCTTCCAAAGGATTTTCAACTCCAAGGAGGACTCAGAAATCTAAATCATATTTGCCAGAACGTTCCAGTTACAACTGCTCAAGATATGGCTGCTGAGATTGTCAGTTACCTCAAAGATAAGTCAGACTTAATTGATTCTAGCTTTGCGGTCATTGATAATAAAACAAAGACTTATATGTCTGATCATAGATCAGAATCGTTAGACAAATTTTTTGCCTAAACACAATAAGTTGTACAGTTACGCAGTACTTGTTATATTTAGTACATACCAATTATTATGTCTACACTACTCGAAAAACTCAAGAAAAACTCTAAGTTAGAACTCACCTCAGTCCTCTCGAACTCGACGGTTTTTAACAAAAAGGACGATATCGCGACAGACGTCCCAATGCTTAATGTAGCTCTCTCCGGAGATCTCGAGCGTGGACTCACGAGTGGATTAACTGTACTCGCTGGTCCTTCAAAACACTTTAAGACATCATTCGGTCTTATCATGGTTGCATCTTATCTAAGACAATATCCTGATGCAGCGATTCTTTTCTATGATTCTGAATTCGGTTCTCCGCTTGATTATTGGAAGACCTTCGGTATTGATACTGATAAAGTAATTCATAGCCCAATTCGTAATATCGAAGAACTTAAATTCGACTTAATGAATCAATTGGCCAACATCGCAAAAGGAGATAAGATTCTTATCTTCATCGACTCGGTTGGTAATCTTGCTTCGAAGAAAGAAGTTGAAGATGCTTTAAATGAAAAGTCAGTCGCTGATATGACTCGAGCAAAAGCATTCAAGAGTTTGTTCCGTATGATTACTCCATACCTTCACTTAAATGATATACCTCTCATCTGTGTAGGTCACACTTATAAAACACAGGATATGTATCCAAAGGATGTTCTCTCTGGTGGTACTGGTATCTACTATAGTGCTGACACTGTATGGATACTAGGTCGTCAACAAGATAAAGACGCGGAAGGACTGAACGGGTATAACTTCGTGATCAATGTGGACAAGAGTCGTTTTGTTCGTGAAAAGAGCAAAGTTCCAGTTTCAGTATCATTTGCACGCGGTATCGAGAAGTACTCAGGTCTCCTTGATGTTGCGTTAGAAGGTGGTTTTGTAGTGAAACCCAGCATGGGTTGGTATTCGATTAAAGGTTCTCAGAAGAAGAGTCGTGAAGCAGATACCTACACGACAGAATTCTGGGATCCTATCTTAGCTTCTCAGGAGTTTAAAGACTATGTTCGTTCCAAGTACAAGCTTGGAATGGGCGCAGTCAATACCGATACACCTTCTATTAAAGATGACGACGAAGAGAATTAATCGAATCACTGAGGACGACTACAACTTTGTAGAGAAGCCAGATTCACTGATGTACTCAGTGAAGATTAAAAAAGGCAAGTACAAAGATGTAATCGTTACTTATGGTAAAGTTGGAATAAAGACCAATGAGGACGGCGATGGCGCTACTCTCTCATTTCAATTCATTATTAATGAGTCTCCTAAGAAGCACAATAAGAAAAAACTAGAAAAAACATCAGAGTTTAAGAACCTATTAGGAGACATACTAAGTCACATCATTCAAAACGCGTTGGACACGGGCAAATATAAATTAGGCTCACAAGAACAATCAAATGGTATCGAACCTACAATTAACGATTCTACAGAAGCTGATCAATGATGAAAAGTTCTGTAGGAAAGTGCTACCCTTCATTAAAACCGAGTACTTCGAAGGCGCTCATAAAGGCGTGTATCGAATTATACTCAACTTCATCTCGAAGTATAACAAGCTGCCGACCTCGACATCGTTATCCATTGAGTTAGAGAGCGCAGATCTCTCTGAGGAAACATATCCTCAGGCTGTAAAGATCGTTGAATCTTTAAACGAGAATCCTGTCGTTGAAGAAAAATGGTTGGAAGAACACACTGAGAAATGGTGTAAGGACCGTGCGGTGTTCTTGGCGATCATGGAGTCTATTCAGATCATAGAAGGAAAGAGCAAGACGAAGGCTCAAACTGCAATCCCTGACATACTCCAGAAAGCTCTAAGTATCAACTTCGATAACAGTGTTGGTCATGATTATATCGCAGACGCCGATGATCGATTTGACTTCTATCATAAGATCGAGGATCGTCTTCCATTTGACTTGGAGATGTTTAATACGATCACGAAGGGTGGAGTTCCAAAGAAGACTCTGAATATCGCTCTTGCAGGAACTGGTGTTGGTAAATCACTCTTCATGTGCCATGTTGCATCTTCTGCATTATCTCAGGGCAAGAACGTTCTTTATATCACAATGGAAATGTCTGAGGAAAGGATCGCGGAACGTATCGATGCAAACCTCATGAACATCGCGATCGATCAATTGGAGACTCTTCCTCGTGAGATGTTTGATAATAAAATGACGAAGATCGCTGCGAATACGACAGGAAAGCTTATCATTAAAGAGTATCCTACGGCTTCTGCACACTCGGGTCATTTTCGAGCTCTCTTGAATGAATTGAAATTAAAGAAAGATTTCAAGCCAGATGTGATCTTTATTGACTATTTGAATATTTGTTCCTCGGAAAGAATCCGTGGACTTAGTGGCGGCGTAAATACATACTCATTCGTAAAAGCGATCGCGGAGGAGATGAGAGGATTGGCTGTGGAGTTTGATGTTCCCATCTTCTCTGCGACGCAAACAACGAGGTCTGGATTTGGTAACACAGATGTAGAGTTGACCGATACTTCTGAATCATTTGGTCTTCCAGCGACGGCAGACTTAATGTTTGCTTTGATCTCAACTGAAGAGCTTGAAAAGATCGGGCAAATCATGGTGAAACAACTCAAGAATCGTTATAACGATATCATAAAGAACAAAAGGTTCGTGATTGGAGTCGATCGATCCAAGATGAAACTTTATGATGTAGAGAATAAAGCTCAAACACTCACGAAAGATAGTCCAAACTCTAAATTTTCACCAAAGAAAGATCACAACTTCTCAGGATTTCAAGTAGAATAATCACCTATGAAAACTAAACAAATGACTTTTGCAGATATCTCCGAAGCATTCGAACCATACATCGAAAAGACGATTCCAATCTTTGAATTAGAAGTTCAAAAAGAATTATTCAATGATGCTGTTTTAGATTTACAATCCGCTCAAACTTGATATAGTATACTCTCAACAAATTACTACAATGGGAATGTTCGACTACTTACACGCTGAAAAGCTTCCTCTCAATGATGAGATGCGTCTGCTAGACTTCGATAAAAAGAAGTCCTGGCAACTCCAGACAAAAGACTTCAATAATGACATGAGTAACTATGTCATCAAAAACAAGATGCTTTATGTCAAAGAGTATAAAAATTGCAGGTGGATAGTTCCGGAAAAAGATAAATCCGAAAGTCCTCTTGACAATCTAGGTCACCTCGAGCACGATGGCGAATATCTGAAAAAAGTAAAATTCACAGGTGAAGTATTCGGATACGACTACACGCGAGATGTCAATGACAAGTGGGATTGCTTCAGCGAGTGGATGTTCACCTTTAATAATGGCGTACTCAAAAAAGTTAAACTTGCAGAGTTCACTGCAGAAGACAATGGTCCCAGGAAAGAATCATTAGAGAGATGGAAGAGAGACCAAGAGATCGAAAACGCAAAATGGCAGAACAAGTACTTATTCAACACTAGACCATACAGGATAGTAACAAAAAGAATCGCCAACGTTTTAATCTATATTGGACACAAATTTCAAGACTTAGCATTTGCAATAACTCGATAATACACTATGGAAAAATATAAAAACAGTTCAGAACCAAAAGTCGATTTCAATCCAAAGCACTATCGTCTTTTTGACTCATACAACTACCGTCGAAAAGTAAAAGCAATGATTGAACTCGTAAAAACGTGCAGAGGTATAACTTCATTCCCTCGTCCAGCTCCTCAATTAAAGGCAACTGCGACAGCAAATGAACGCGCTGCAAGAATGGATCTAGAAGAGAAAAGACTATCTACAGATACGATCCATTGGTTTGCTCAACCATATGATATTCACCACCGGTCTTCAGGTTCCTCAAACCAAGAAAGCTAATTCATGAGTCCTGAACTCGATTCCTCACTCTGCAAGAAGTACCCCAAGATCTTCGTCAATCGAAACGGAGATCCGCGTACAACTGCTATGTGCTGGGGATTTGAGTGTGAGGACGGTTGGTACCATCTTATAGATGTACTTTGCGAAGCATTACAGAATACGTATAGCACTGGGTTCGTAGTTCATGATGAAGTCGAAAACAACTATATTCGATTAGATCCTCCTCAGATTGTGGCAGATCAAGTCAAAGAGAAGTATGGAAGTCTTCGATTCTATTTCCATCAAGAGTATACACCTAATACTCAAATCATCATACAGAAATGGCCTGAAAAAGCTCAAGAGATTCTAAATGGTTATAGGAGTTATTTTAACGGGATTGTACACATGGCCGAGACCATGTCAATTCATACCTGTGAAGTGACGGGATCAATTGGGTCTCTTCATAGTTATAATGGGTGGATCAAAGTTCTAAATCCAGAATATGCACAAAAGAATGCTAGTGATTATACACCAATCCAAGAAGAAATAGATTCCACAGATGCGTAGACAATTCATTTCAAGATACCACGTCGATGACGTTACAATCGATACTCTAGATTCTTATTTGAATCTAGCTTTTAATAAACGCGAGAAAAGCGTTTGGTTTTGGCCATGCCCAATTTATCTCGAGCCTTTTGCAATGAAGTATGATATGAAAAAATCCAAGAAAGAAAGTGAATGGGACAAGTTCAATAAGTACGTAAGAGAGCACTATCCAATCCAGTACTTTGTTCGTAACACTATGAATAGTTTCATATATGATACACGGCAAAGAATCCGTAATTCTTATCTTAAATTCAAACATAGATTATCGAATCCTCATAAAGAGATGAGAGATCTAGTGTTTCCTTTTAAGAAAACTGATTTATGCGATATCATCATTACCTTTCATCTTCAATGCATAATCGATTTTGTCGAGCGTAAAAAATGTTTTGAAGTTATCGATTGGGACTCCACGAAAGAACATAAAAAATTAGCCAAGCTAATTCATCAACATTATGATTATGCAAAGACGGGTAGAGCACAGCTTGTAAGAAATCTAGATATTGCTTATGCCTTAGTTGATCTAAGTGATGAAAGACCCTACATTGCAGTTTACAAAGATGTTCTAGCTGCAGAAAAGAAGTTAAATGATACGGACACGAAGTTCTGTAAGTGGATTATTGACAATCGTGATACCCTCTGGACATAAGTTGCTGATAATCAACAGCTTATAAAATTTAAAAATATCACTTTTTTATTTACATAAAGCGTTTAATTTTGTACTATAAGTTCAGGATTAACATCCGAAACTAATACATTAACCAATAAGAGTAATATATGCAATCGTCAACAACAACTATCGCAGCTGGTCACTCTGCTGCTAAAACACCAAAAACAACTGCAGCAACTCCTGCTACAACACCAGCAGGTGCTCCTAAGGCTCCAAAGCCAGTCAAAGCACCTAAGAAGGAATCCTTCCGCCGTGGTTTGAAAAAATCGGAAGCTATAGAAATCGTTGAGAAGTTCAAGTTCCCTACGACTCCATTTACGCTTCATCAAATCTTCGAAGCTACCGGCATCTGCCATTGGTACCTCGTTGATTATGTAAAGAAAAACGCTAAGATCGTCGGTGAAGCTCCAAAGCGTCCTGGCGTTCGTGGTAAACAACCACAGTTATATCAACTCTCAAAATGACCTTATTTTTTATCATAGTTCTTTGTGGTATTTCTTTCTATGCAGGATATTTCTGTGGAACCAAACTCCAGGGTGAAATCAATGCCACAGAAGACACCATCAAAAATGCAGTAGATACTATCAAAGGCGATATTAAAAAGTAATACGTCTTTTTCTCACTTTGGATCGAGTTGGTTAGGATCAACTAAACAACAAACAAAACAAAAACAATAACTGGCCTGACTTACGGATATAGCAAAAACCTCTTGGCCAACTCGATCCTTATTTTTTTCGTTCTTTTTCAGTCAACAAATTGTTAGAGTGACAGTTCATGAATTTATTATCCCTTCTTCCAGATGGAAGATATAAGGTAAACAAACCCGCAGTTATTCAGAAATTATTAAAACTTTTCGGAGCTAGGCAAGAAACGATAGCTCTTGGAGTAATCCCTGTCTCTCAGCGAGAGATCGAGCAAGAGGCCAGAGAGATTACTAAATACAACGCAGACAACTACATCAACAAACTAGAAGAATAAATTATTACTACTATATGAACCGATTTGTAAAATTCGCCGAAAACTACTTATATCGCCTTAGTTACATGTCATCAGGAATGATGATTGGCTTTGCCATTCATAATGCTTTTGACCACCGTTATAACGCAGCATTCGTGGAATTGATGCTTTCAGGCATTAATTTACTTTTTGCCCTTTTATCCGACGAAGACAGAAAAATTGCGGCCATCAATGGACAGTGAGATAGCAGTCTCAGGCGGATCAAAACTTCAAAGAGAGCTGGTGGCAGAAGCGGCCAGCTTTTATTTGAAGAAGTTATTACCTCATAATTACTATGAGGTAATGCTCGTTATTAAACTCAGAAAAGACTATTACGAAAGGTGTGGTTGCCGTGCTGACGTAATGTGGGAGGATGACGAAGATGAGCCAAGAGAATTTGAGATAAACATTGACGCCAGTATGCAGATACATGGGTTGCTTCGCGCACTTGCTCATGAGTGCGCTCACGTAAAGCAGTACGTACTCGGAGAATTAAGAGATACGAGCAGCCTACATGTCATAGTCTGGAAGAAAAAGAAATACGATACTCGAAAGATAGACTACTACGATTTACCATGGGAGTTTGATGCTTATGGTAGAGAAGTAGGACTTCATGCTAACTTCTCGCAGCAAAAGAAGTTTAAGAATGCTTCCTGGAACAAGTATGATCCAGACTATATAAGAAAGTAAAGGTTTGTCATTTGGTCGAATAAATAAGACCAAATGACTGCCAATACTCTTATCTCCGACGTCAACGAATTACACATTGCCTTTGTTTTAGCCAATCGGAATTGGGCAAAGGTCGGTGCTGACGCGCAGAATCATTATAACAAGAGGATTGGAGAGATCACTAAAGAAGAGGCTGAAGTTGCAATTGGCCGTGCAGAAAAGATGGCTCAAGAATTTTTGAAATGGGCTTACAAGAACAAATACACTGGAGGGATCAAAGGAGTGTGGTGGACTTCAAAGCCAGGAGCTATCACTCGAATAGTTGGTAGAGAAGTTCCTCAGAATGGAAATCCTGCCGATGTTCTTGTTCAATTTTCTTCAGGACCAGCCGATGGCTATCTTGGTATCTCTGCAAAGTCAACAAGTTCAGCTAAAAAAGATATTGCTTTTAAGAATCCAGGAATTGGCACGATTGATAAAATACTAAAGCTTAATTTAGTAAAGAAGATTGAAAAGGTCACTGAAGACGCTGTTAAAAAATTAAGTCTTCCAGAATCTGCAGAGAAGAGAAAAGCTTATCTCCGATCGAATCCTGGAGTTCGTAAGCAAACGATAGCTATAGGTGATAAACTATTAATGGATCTTCGTGACGATATTTTTGAATGCTATAGCCGAATGAAGCCTCATAAATTAGTGCATCACATGCTCGATGAATGGCTTGATGCAGAGATAGTGTATCCTCCATACGTAAAGATTACAGGTAAGGGTGAGCAATCGCCTTTCACGGCAGAGATTACTCATCCTATACTCAATGAGAAGTGCGACTTTATTTCTAAATATGGAGTGGATCTTAAACTTTCAGGAGATAATAGTATTCGAGTTGAATCAAATAAAATGCTTATTATGTCTATTCGTTTGAAATATAAAGACGAGAAATTAGCGTCTTCAATTAAATTATCTGGAGAATGATTATTGGAATCACGCACTTTGGTGACGCGGCTTTCTTGCCGCTTCTTAACGCTTGGATCGAGCAATATAAAAAGTCAGGATGCAAATATCGAGTCGTGCTTATTTGTGACTTAGATGTTCCTATTCCGACTGACGCAGTTCCTTACGATAAGGATGGAACTGAACCTTTATCTTACCTTCGATTTTATACAAACGCTATATCCTCGATCGTTCGAAAAGGTAAGAACTTTGACATAAAAGGAACTCTCCTGTGTCAATCGATTCAAGTTCTAGGAAGATGCATCATACTCGATGCTGATGCATTCTTCGTCAAGGATCCTACTCGTATCATCGAAGGACTTCCAAAAGTTGCATTTGGGATTGGTGATGATCCAAACGTGAGACAGATCTCTGGACTCAATGAGTATGTTCGAGAATGCAATGCAGGAGTACTTTACTTTGGAACGGATAACTCTCAGGATCGAAAGGACATTGCTTCCTTATACGAGCTTCAATACGCGTTCTGCAAAGAAAGAAATAATAACAATATGCTTGAGCAGATTGCCTGGACGATGGTCGGTCACATACTCATGAAGCAAAATCGAGCCATTCAACTTCCTAGACAATTAAACTGGTCATACATCTGGGGTAGGAATACAAACGAAACATACATCCTGCACGAGCATGGACCTCAGAAATGGGATCGAGTCAAGGACGCTCATCGAGACAATTTCGGTAGACTCTCAGAGAAATATAAGGCTTATTACTATGCTTGATAGATCTAAAGTTCTAGGGATTGTTATGGCTCATGTCTCTGTAAGAGATACTGTCCTTCGGCATATCCCTTATTGGTTGAAGACCTGTGGGCACTTACTTATCGTAACACCTTTAGAGCATAAGCTTCACATCAAGCATCCTGAGATCGAGCTATTCCAGAGCGTGAATAATGTAAGCTCTTATTCCAAGGAAACAAACATGAGAGTCTATGAATGCCTGAAACTAGCAAGGGATTCTTATCAAAACTATCCGTATGTGATGCTTTTCGAGTATGATAGCCTATGTTGGGGACCGATACCCGATCGAGCGATCCCTCTGGAAGGATGGATATCGGCAACTAAGTTCATGAATGAACCGGTATCTCCTGTTCCTGGAAAGAAGTTTCTAGCCAATTATTACCTACATTACCCTCAGATCTATACAAGGGAATCACTTGAAAAGATCACTGATTCAATGGAGAGATTGACTCCGTGGGATGCAGAATATGGATACACCGATCGATACATTGGAATGGCATCAGAGAGGGCAGGAATACCTGTTTTTAACCTTCTAGAGGCAGGATTATCTTATTCCTGGGAGAATATATCCTGTGCCAGGTATCCTTCACGAGTCCAGGAGTGTATTGCAGCCATAAAGGGTGGAGCATTTGCTTCCCATGGCATAAAAGACCTCGAAACCTTGAAAACGATTTCGGAAAAGTCTCCTTTCGGCTATTTACAAAATCTCAATTTAGTATAAATAGTCAATACTATATTAAGGAATGGGATACTTTTTCTCATTCGATGGGCAATTCGAAACAATGTATTCTTTCAAGGATTTCATCACAGTCAATTACACGAATGGGCAGACAGAGATGCAAGATCTCTATGCGTGGAAACGTCATCATGGCCTACTTCCTGAAGAAGGATCCGCTCAAGAGGCGTTAGAGAAACATTGGGAAGATAGTCGCGCGAAGCAGAAAAAGAACATCGAGAGCTTTCATGGCAAAGCAACTCAGCCATGATCAAATCCTTCTCTCAATTCGTCATCGAGGATGCTCCAAAGGAGATCGTTATCGCCTTTGAGAAGTTCAATCCCCCGACACTTCATCATGAGAAGTTCCTGAATAAGATATTTGAACAGGCAAAAGGAAGACCCTATCGTATCTACGTATCAAATAGTGTTGATACGAAAAACAACCCACTTCCTCTCGAGGAAAAAGTAAAGTGGATGCGTAAGATGTTTCCAAAGCATGCTAGAAACATCGTAGCAGATAGTGTATCGGATATTAAAGATATCTGCTATAAACTATACGAGCAAAAATTTACTTCAGTGGAGATCTGTGCAGACGATGTAAGATCGATACAATATGACACAGTCCTGAAGGCAAACAATGGCGTATTTCTTGAAGGAGAAGCAAATAAGTTCTTCAACTTTAAAAAGGTCCGCGCTATATCGATCACCGAAAGCAATGACCTCGAGGATAGAATGAGACTTGCTGCAGCTGCAAACGATTTTAATACATTCGCAAAAGGACTTCCTTCAAGCTTCACTGAGATCGAGGAACTCTTCAATGCAGTTCGTAATGGTCTTGGATTAAAGGAATCAAAGAATTTTAGAAAACATATTCAACTTGAAACCGTTTCAGAACGGCGTGAGGCATATGTGGCTGGCCAACTCTTTGAAGTTGGAGATCAAGTTGTAATCAAAGAATCAGAAGAAGTTGGTAGCATCACTCACTGTGGACCTAACTATCTTCTTGTGAGCCTAAGTGATGGACGCAAGGTTCGCAAATGGTTGAATGCAGTTGAACTCGTTGAGAGCAAGGTGATCCCAAATGAAAAGTTGGATCCGGCTCCAATTCCAACAGCAAAACCAATTCAAGTTCGCACGCCGACTCGCGAAGGAATTTCAATCAGTAAAATACGCACTCTCAATAAAGCATCATGAAGAATCTTAAAGCAATCAGAGAAGAACTCGGAGCAGGAGAATGGGGTACACCCGAGCTTATAAACAAATATAAGCAAGGAACTCCAGGACAAGATGTAAATCCTGATAAGATCCAAACGAACGAGTTGTGTGGATATCCTACAACTTATGATGAAGCGGCTGGAATGAGTCCAGATGCACAGAATTTAAGATCATTAGGACACCTTTCTTATCATGCGGCTCAAGCTACTGCAAAAGCTCTTAAATTTCCTTCTCGCGACAATCACTTGAAGGCGATGCAAGCTCACCAGATGGCTCATGCAGTCTCGCAGGGTGGAGCAGTTGCTTATCATGATTCAAAGGCAAAAGAGCACGCAACTGCAGCGAAGTCAATGAAAGAAGGATTAGAAGACGCTTGTTGGAAAGGCTATGAAGCGATTGGAACAAAGCAGAAGAATGGTAAGACCGTTCCTAACTGTGTTCCAAAAGAGGAAACAATGGAAGAAGATCACCTTTCAGATTATTCTGCAAAGGCTCATGCAGCTTCTCAGAAAGCAAATGCTTCAAATACGAAAGCTGATCACGAAGCAGCTTCAAAAGCTCACACCGCAGCTTATACAGCTCACACGATTGATAAGAAATCTTCCGAAGCTGGACACCATTTAGATCAAGCTGCAAAACATGCAGCAATGGCGGCTAAATCCATGAAAGAAGAAGCTGATCCATTTGACAAAAAGAACGAACGCATCGCTCTTCGTAAGAAGATGGCTCTTGACGCTCAGAAGCGTGGAGATCACTCGATGCACAAATGGCACTTATCAAAAGCCACAAAACTTGAGAGAGGAATCGACGAAGCTATGGACTATAAAGAAGATGAATCCGAAGAAGTCGGTATGGCATGCCGTCAACTGCGTAAGATCGCAGTCATGGCAATGTCTATCGAGAATAAACTCATGAATGATGATGAAGCACTTCAGGCTTGGATGCAATCCAAGATCGCAATTGCTTCTGACAAAATTGATGAGGTATTCAGTAATGTAATGTTCTCAAATCCTCAAGACGCAGACAAGAAGTACGAAGAAGAGGAAGAAAAGAACGAGAAAGCATAATGATTCCTCCAATGCACGAATCTAAGGCAAATATTACCCTTCAAAAGAAGGGTCTATCCTGGCATGCAGTCGGAAAGATCTTAGCCTGGGTAACTCCATTTGTAATTGCTGGAGTACTCGCATATTTCCATACACAATTCCCAAGTCATCAAGAGTTTGATGCTTTAAATGGAACTGTTCGAGACCATATCTCAGAATACAAGGTCCGGATCGGTTCTCTTGAGGAATTCCGCGTAAGATCCGAAGCACAACAAAGTGCAATCAATGAAACTCTTCAATCGATCATTCGTGAACAAGCATCTCAGAGAGCAGTTCTCGAAGCATTAAGATCAGGACAAGATCGTATCTTTAACCGTTTAGACACACTCTCAGACAGATCCCTTACAAAAGTAGAAAATAAATAATCACATGGACTCAGTACCCACCGCAATCTCAGACGAGAAAAAAGAGCTAATGGATAAAACAAAAGCCGTCGCAGAAACTTATCTCTCGATGCGCAATGAATCGACCGATCACACCGAATCGAATCCGATATGGGTAGGTCACACTCGCAAAAACATTCAGAGCGATTACAAGGACTATAATAAAAGAGCACATAACGTCGATACGAACTTTCACTCCGATAAGACAATTACTTTTCACGGTACAAAACATAATGTTCGTAAAGCGGTGATCAATCATCACGACGACGAGCACGAGGCACGCAAGAATCACCCTCACTTATTCGATGAGGAATGCAATAGTCCCTTGGACAACCATCCAGGACAATACTTACTCGACGACGAAGCCGGATTAACCGCTCATCACTTATCAGCAAAAGCATGGAAAGCGACAAAAACTGCTCACGCCAAGTCGGCTGAAGCAGAATCAAATCCACACTTACATCACGATGCTCAGGCTGCTCATTATCATGCAGCAGAGTTACATGCGATTGCAGGAGAAGCTCATGGTAAAGGTCACCCCGCTCATGCAGGTCATGGCAAAGCTGAGGAAGTACACACTCAGCACTGGGAACACCATCGCAATGCAGTTCACGATGCGATGACTCAGAAGAAACCATCCTCAAAGAAAAGACTTGAAGAAGACAAGTACAAGTCTGAAACAGGTGGACTCACTCGTGCAGGTGTAGATAAGTATAATCGTGAAAATCCTGGACATCATTTAAAAATGGCAGTCACAACTCCACCAAGTGAATTAGATCCACATGGTAAAGCCGCGGCACGCCGTCACTCGTTCTGTGCTAGAATGAGTGGAGTAAAAGGACCTATGAAAGACGAGCATGGTAAACCAACTCGTAAGGCTCTTGCACTTAAAAAATGGAACTGCTAAACTAATAAAACTTTATCTTACTCAAAAAAACTAACTTACTAATTAATTAAGGAGCCCGTCATGGAAAAACAAACAAGCTCAGTTCAATCTCTTGCAGAGTCTTACCGCTCAATGCAAGCACCAGCAACAAACACAAACCGTCCTAAATGGATCCCAGCATCCATTAAAAACGAACAAGTAGAAGCTTTCACGAAAGCGATCTTCGAAGCTCGTGCAAATAATACTTCTATCGCTACTTTCGAAGGTAAGCAATATAAGATCAAAGAAGCAGTATTTCCTGAACTTGGAAATGAAAAAGAGATGCAAGCAAAGTCAATCGCTGCAGCTTATAACGAGCCAATGAAACCAGCTCCTACACAACAAGAAGAAGCTTGCTGTGACTCCGGAAATGAACCAGCTAATGTAGATCTCTCAAAGAAGATCCAAGTCGCAAATAAAGACGACAAAGAAACACAAGATTCAGCCGCAAGCATGATGCGCCCAGCAATGGCCGAAGAAGCTTATAATGAAAAAATGATGGATGAAGAAAATATAGAATCAAAGCAGGCAAATTTAGATACTCAGAGAGCTAATGCAAGTACAGGTCATGCTGATCATCATCCAGATTCAAAAACGCACTCTCATATAGATGCTTCTATAAATCATTTAAATGCGCATTCATCTCATAAACATGCTGCAGTTAATGCTAATAGTGATATCCATAACAAACATCATTTAAAAATGAGTGATCATCACTTAAACATGGCTTCTCATCATGCAAATGAAGCTTCTAAAAAAGCAATGGGACGTGACGAACATGGCGATGCAGAAAATGCTCACAGAAGAATTCAAAGATACGCTCAAGGACTTAATGATACTCTTGCTGCACATCATGCTACAAAAGCAAAAGAACATCATGCAAAAGCTTTAGAGGAAGGACTTTATACGACTGAAGAAGCTAAACAAGAAGACGAGAACGTAGGTACTTTCCATCTCAAGAAACAGCAAGCACAAGCTGCTGGAAAAACTTCTTTTGAAGTTGGCGGTGAAAAGTTCCCAGTCAAAAATGAATCAACTCAAGATGCTTGGGAAGAAGAGAAGCATTTAGATGAAGTACTCAATCCAAGTGATACAGCATCAAAATGGATCCACGATTTCGTTCACAGCAAGAACCCAAAGTTTGCTGGTAAATCCAAAGAAATGCGCCAGAAAATGGCTCTTGGAGCATACTATTCTGCTCAAAAAGAATCAGTTCAAGTTAACAGCACAAAGAATCTTTTGAGTGTAGCTGAAGCATATGCGCAAATGCAAAAGGTTTCTGTTAACGAATCGACCAATGCATTCCCAGTCGCCGATAATCCAAAGAAAGACGGTGGTCCAGACAATGCCGTTGCAGGTCCAGAAGTAATGGATCCAACAACGCAGAAGATGCGTGATGCCCATGTTAAAAACGTAAACGTCGATGATTCGGCTGAAGTTGGTGCAGCTCAAGATGGCGCAGATGCTTTAAAGCAATCAGATTTCCCAGCAGCTAAACCAGAAGATGCAGTGATTCCAAAGTTAAAGGAATCAACCTTAAAAGAAGATGAAGAAGGCGATAGCCCAGATTGGCATGGCGGTTATGTTTCGGATCACGAGCATGCATCAAAGCCTACTCTTAAACCAAAGCACGATGATCATGTTCATAGCAGAGCAATTGACAATCATGGATTTAATTCCGATGACTTCGCGAGCCATAAAGCTCAGTATGAAGCAGATCACCCTGGCGTGACAGTTCACCATCATGCTGAAGGAGATCCAGATCATGCTGTAAGTTATTCTGGACCAAGACACGCTGTAGCAAAAGCTGTACAATATCACCATAGCGACAATCAAGAAGCAAGTAGATATGGAAGACCTCCTGTAAGAAAACTGCATCCAGAAATCTTTAAAGGATACACAACAAAGACTGATGAATCTACTGAAATGGATGAGGGTTATAGTACAAAGGCTCATACTGCAGCTGCTAAATAATGAGCATACTCAAAAAGATTCTATCAGGCATCAGCATTTTCTTAGGGTATCACCCTGAGGAGAAGAGCTATCTTTCTGAATTATCAAGAGAAGAGTTTGAACCAGAAAATCCAATAGAGAGTACTGGTTCAGACGATTTCTTTGAGGAAGAAGAACTGATTCTTACAAAGGAATCAGTCAAGAAGCTGAAGAAGAAAGATCTTGTCGAGATTGCTGAGTTATTAAATCTTAAGGTCGCGAAGAAGGACAATAAACAGTCCCTTATTCGTAAGATCTGTAAAGATAGGAATCTTAAATGAGTAATCAATTCGATGCGTATCGTCAGATGCTTGTTGAATACGATTGTGCAAATGAATCGTTAGGGGATGTCATATCGCTTAACGTACCATTGCTGATTCGTATTCTTGAAGCGGCGAGAGAGGATATCAAGAACGATGTTGAACTTCACGAGTTCGTAGAAAACATCATTAAAATAAAAGACCGTGGTGTATTAACCACGGTCGATTATGATGATATCTGCGCTTGCTGGAAGAAGAACGGAGAAAAGCCACCATCTGAGACTACGTAATAAATACTTTCTATATTATGAAAGTATTCGATGAATTAAATGATGAGAATTTCTTGATCTTCGCCTCGAAGCACTATAACAACCCTCAGTGTGTAGATGTCGCAGAGTTTTATGACGATCTTGCTCGAATCAAATACATCAAACGACTCCTTCGGAGATACAAACAATCCGGAGAGATTCAAGAAAGACTAGTTCTCAATCACCTTATTGTACTCTATAACGTATTCGGAATCCAAGCAGCAAACAAGATGATCTTCTTCAAGATAGAATCAGAACTCTGGCCAGCAGTCAAGACCTTCTTGATTTATCTGGATTACCTATCGGAAGATGAGAGAGTAGAAATACCAGTAGATCTTAAAATAGCAGAAATACTTCGAAAGATATGAACATCATTGGCCAAGCAGCAGATGTAGTTTATACCTATAAGTTCCTAAAACTCTTAGTGACTCCATGGGAAAACACTGACGCGTATAAGCTTAAGATCGTCGATAAAGATGGAAATCTACTCAAGAAAGCTTCAGAGTTAAAGACGCCTCAGGAAAGAGACGCGTATAGTGTTTTCAATCGTCTTGTCTTCAACATCAAGAGACTCTTGAATAAGTTACCTCTTGGAAGAACTCGTCTTGCATCATATGCAGCTGCCTTATATCTTATTAAGGAACAGACAGGAATGACTGATAAAGGCATTCAAAAAGTATTTGAGAAGTTGGATGTAAAGGTTGACATGTCTCTGAATGAGAACACTTGGTTCTTGAATGAAAAAGGACAACTCCAACCTGGAACATATAGTCTCACTTCTCATTGTCCAATTGTAAGTAACGCAGAATTTAGAGCCTATCCTCATTCACGTATTCATGTCACAGAAGCAGTCACACCTGTCGGATATGTTCTAGGTGTACCAGTTTTTAAAGTAAAACACAGTGAAACTCAACAGATGATCTGTATCTCAACCGAAGACATAACTCGATGATCAAATCATTTAAAACATTCACAGAAGACGGAGGCGGAGCAGGCGGTGCCGGCGGAGGTGCTGC